>Ga0210241_100063_pt1 | contig 71910 bp, 37 predicted proteins | sample ChrtobMetP5a_8mM_FD_155488 | JGI IMG/M metagenome (GOLD analysis project Ga0210241, IMG submission 155488) | Chrysochromulina tobin associated microbial communities from unialgal haptophyte culture, Seattle, Washington, United States - P5a_8mM | ecosystem: Host-associated > Algae > Haptophytes >...
CATGTAAGATGTATGTACATGTCCTGTACATGACTGAGACTAGAGAACTAAAGTGACTAAAGTAAGAGCTCCTCACCACCGAAACGACAAACGGGGGTGGGGAAGCCGGCGGTAGCACTCTAAACATAAAGTCAAGTACTGTCAAGTAAAGTCAAATCAAATCAATTCAAATCCCAGTTTTCTCTTCGTTTGCTCGTCTACGGGTAGTTTCCCTATGTTGTTTCAACATAGGAATTTCCTAGTGGTGCGCAAGATTTTGACCTTAGGGTTTCAACCTTGGTTTCAAACTCTACAGGCCGAGAGGCGATCCCAGCTACAAACTTGGTGTTGTGAGATCACATTCACTTTGTGCAAACGCGACAAGGCGCGGTGATGAAGGAATCATCAAGCTGAGACTCCTCAGGATTCCGGCATCACCGCGATGGAGCATCGCGCAAGGCGCATTCGGTCGCGCTCGTCGCCGTCGCGGTCGAGCCACGCTCAAGCGTTTTGAGGACCCACCACCGTCCCCATCGATCCGCCTGGGCGCCCAAGGGTTAGGCATTGGGCTTGTGTGTAGAGGGTCTCACCCGTCTCTGTGTGTTTTGTTGTGTTCCTCGGCGTCTGCCGGGCTGGGGGGTTAGCCGTTCACGGCTGGCTCACCGCGGCAGCCAGCCTCGGCTGGTCTGTCGAGATAAGATGTTGAGACCCAACCCTCGAACACATGTTCACATGAACGACCGCAAAGGCGCCGCAACGTGAAGGCACAAATGTAAAAGTCGCGCGTCGCCGCGCGGACGGTCGCGGTTAGAAGCGACGACGCGTTATCGCTACGCCGCGGCGCTTCCACACTACTGTGGATGCTGGGAATTGGGGACACGGGAGAGCCCTACCATTTCTCGTCGACTTCGCCCCTGTTTTCGAAGGAGTGTTTTCGCGCGCGCGGCGCTCCGACGAGCGCGATTCCGTCGGATCCCGCGAAGTGCGACGAACGCACGACCGAACATGCCGCCGCGCGTCAATGTCCACATCGAGTGGAAGATCGGGATGTCCTGTGAAGGGCGTTACCTCGCCCAGAAGCACGGGTTATTCCTCGCCAAGAGGTGGTACCCTGGCACGATCGCCTCGTTGCCCGACGCGGAGGGGCGCTGCGACGTCATGTACGCTGACGGAGACATGGAGCCGCTCGTCCCGCCCGAGTACCTGCGTCTGCCGGCGAACGCGCCGCCGCCATCCATGACGCCTGTGACCGCCGGCGAGAAGCGCGCGCGGCCGGCAGAGGAGGAGGCGGAGGCAGAGGTGGAAGCGGACACGGCGGCGGCAGCGCCACCATCACCACCGAAGCTCTCGCTCGGCAAGCGCAAGGTCAAGTCGACAACGGTCATGGTGGACGGCCACGCGGTCAAGCGGCAGAACATGTACACGATGGAGGAGGGCGAGGGCTCCGTGTGGGACCGCGAGCTCTCGGGCGAGACCGACGAGGCGTTCGCGTACCACGAGCGCCCCGCACCCAAGGCGGCGCCCAAGCCAAAGGCCAAGCCGGCCGCGCGCGCGGTGAGCGACGAGGAGCGGGAGCGCCTCGAGCGCAACAGCGTGATGCGCCAGGCGCGCGAGGCCACCGCCACGCCACGCCGCCAGTTCCTCGAGCCGTATCGTCCGCTGCTCGAACGCTTTGGTGCGTCGCTCGGCCCGCCGCCACGCGACGGGGCGGCGGCGGGTGCACCCTTTGCGGAGGACGCGTCGCTGTCGCAGCCGGCGCAGATCACCGTGCCGATGCGCGACTACCAGCTGCGCGGCCTGCGCTGGCTGTCGGCGATGCACGCGCATGGCGTCAACGCCATCCTTGCCGATGAGATGGGGCTGGGAAAGACGCTGCAGACGATCGCATTCCTCGCGCACCTCAAGTTCGAAAAAGGGATCGGTGGACCGCATTTGGTCATCTGCCCGCTCTCGGTGCTCTCAAGCTGGATGACCGAGCTCAAGCGCTTCTGCCCCTCGCTCAACGCGATCAAGCTGCACTCGTCCGATCCCGAGGAGCGCAAACGTCTCGTGGGTGCCCTCAACGCTGGCACTCATGATTTCGACGTGGTGGTGACCACGTACGAGATGGCCAAGAGCCCGAACGTGCACAACCAGCTCGCCGCGCGCTCGTGGTGGCGCTACCTCGTGGTGGACGAAGGACACGTGCTCAAAAACGAGTCCTCGCTCATCAGCCAGGCCGTGCGCCGCTTCCACTTCGCGCACGCGCTGCTGCTCACGGGCACGCCCTTGCAGAACAATCTGCATGAGCTGTGGGCGCTCCTCCACTTCCTCTACCCGGACGTCTTCGCCTCGTCGGACGCCTTCGACTCCGCCTTCGAGATGAAATCTGCCGGCACCTCCGTCGTCGACAACGCGCAGCTCGCCGCCGCCTCCAAACTACTGCGTCCCTTCATGCTGCGACGCACGATGGTGGAGGTGGAGACGCTCCCACCCAAGCTCGAGACCTCGATCAGATGCCCGCTGAGCGAGATGCAGGTGCGCCATGTGCCTCTCGAATGGCCTCCAATGGCCGCTCTGATGGCCGCTCCGATGGCCTCTCTGATGGCCTCTCTGCTGGCCTCTCTGATGACCTCTCTGATGACCTCTCTGCTCTGATGACCTCTCTGCTGACCTCTCTGCTGACCTCCCTGCTGACCTCTCTGCTTGTGCGCGTGCCTTCGGGATGGCAGCTCTTCTGGTACAAGCGGCTGCTGCTGCGCGAGTCGTCCCTCCTCCGCGACCTCGAGACCTCGTACGTGGGAGAGGCCTCCGCCGCGGGCGCCGACTGGAAGCGCCTCCAGTCCCTCCTCATGCAGCTGCGCAAGTGCTGCAATCACCCGTTCCTCTTCCCAAGCGCCGAGCCGAGCGCGCACGAAGAGTACATGCCCCAGCTCATCGAGGGCTCGGGCAAGTTTGCACTGCTCGACAGGCTGCTCGCGAAGCTCTTCGCGGGCGGCCATCGCGTCGTGCTCTTCTCGCAGTTCACGTCCACACTCGACCTGCTCGAAGAGCTCCTTCAGCATCGTCAGTACAAGTACTGCCGCCTCGACGGCTCCACCAACCGCGTGCAGCGCACCGTCGACATCAACGCGTTCAACATGCCCGGCTCGACGCGCTTCGTCTTCCTCATGTCCACGCGCGCGGGCGGCCTCGGGATCAACTGCCAGACTGCTGACACATGCATCCTCTTCGACTCGGATTGGAACCCACAGGTGGACTTGCAGGCGATGGCGCGCGTGCACCGGATCGGCCAGAAGAAGGTGGTGCATCTGTACCGGCTCGTCACAGCCGGCACTGTCGAGGAGCGCATCGTCCAGCGCGCCGAGAAGAAGCTCTACCTGGACAAGATGGTCAACCGCGAGTCAAGCGAGGCCCTTGGAGGCGGGGAGGGCGGGGCGGCCGCCGAAGAGGACACGTCCGCCGCGGACGAGGAGCTCGATGCGTCCGAGATGATGCAGATGCTCCGCTTTGGCGCCTCGTGCTGCTTCAGCACCGAGGCAGGGCAGCCGCCGACGGATGCGGAGCTCGACGCGATCATCGACCGCACGCGCACCGAGGCGGATAGCGTGGGCGGCCTCGTGGGCGGCATGCAGCACACCGCCGCCAGCTTCGACGCGTCAGCTACGATGCTCGACCTGCGCACGCTCCAGGGGACTACCGTTGGCGGCGCCGAGCTCGGCGGTGGCAGCGGCGCCAAAGGTGCGGACAAGGTGGGCGACGTAGACAGCCTGGGCGGCATGCTGGGCGGCGGCACGTTCACCGACATCCAGCAGGCATGGGAGGCGCTCGCTAGCTCGAAGCGCATCAAAAAGTCGCGCCTGTCAACCGTCAAGGTGGCGGGCGTGGGCGAGGTGAGCGTGCTGCGCGAGAACGACTACGAGATGGGCGAGGATATGCCCAACACGGTGGCCGGCCGTGGGCGCGTGGCCGAAGCTCCATCGGGCCGCCAGCGCGCCGGACGCGACTTTGCGCACGAGCAGCGCTGCCTGGCTTGCTGGCAAGGGCCCAAGGCGATGGGCGGCAAGGTCAAGGCCATGAGCGGCAAGGCCAAGGCGTGCGCGCCCACCGCGGGCGAGCCAGCCGACAAGGCGCGCGCTACTGGACTGGGCGGTGGGTTGCGCGGCTGCGACCTGTGCCCGGCGGCCTTCCACCTTGCATGCGTGGGCATGAAGGAGGAAGATGCGACCGGATTTGGCACCTGGGGCTGCCCTCATCACTCGTGCTCTGTGTGCGGGCGCAAGGCGCAGCATGTGGGTGGACTCCTGTTCCGGTGCTCGGTATGCCCGTCGGCCTTTTGCGAGGACCACCTGCCGCCGGACGCTATCCTGATGGGGGAGAACCCGCGCTACCAGGCACTCGGCTGCCGCCACCCCCAACAGGGTTGCTACGTCCTTCACTCGACCGAGTGCGTCGCGCTCGCCACGGCGCTCGGCTTCGACTGCGGCGAGGCCTCGGCGTCGGCCGCGGCCATTCTGGGCGCCACCGGCATCGACACGACCGCCATTGCCAAGAAGAAGAAGATCAAGGTAGGTGCGGCCGCACAGGCGGCGGCCACGGCGGAGGCCGCGGCAGCCGAAGCGCGTTCGGACCTACAGCGCCTCGAGCAGGCCACCCCGGGCGTTGCGACCGCCATCCGCGCACTCCTCGGACGCGGCGGCCTGACGAAGCTGGAAACGGCGTCGCCCGGCTGGATGTTGCGTGCTCGAGGCCGAGCCGATTATGTCGATGGCCGGACGAGCACGGGCACGTACACATCGACCCTTGACTATCTGCATGATCTGCTGTTTGAGACCGATCTGTACCAGTCGAACGTCAAGGACAATGACGAGTACCGCACACAGCTCGTCGCGACCCTTGGGCGTTGGGAGGGGGGCGGTGCAGCGCCGCCGCCGCCCGCCGCTGCCGCTGCCTCCTCCTCCTCGGCGGGGGCGGCGGCGGCGGCGGCGGATCGCACACGTCGGGAGGAGGCAGCGGCCTCCCTCTACCTTCGGATCGTTCGTGCCCTCGAGGCGGAGAAGACTCCGTTGCTCGTGCAGCTGGGCACTCTGCTTGGCGTCCAGCGCCTCAGGAAACAGCACCAGCAGCAGACAGCAGTCGAAATCCTCAAGCCGTGTGGCACGGGCCTGGGGAGAAAGAGCCTCGCGCCCACAATCGCCCTCTTCCTCGCCCTGCCCTCCGAGATCGCCCTCTACATCGACGAGCGCGACGTGTCCAAGCCTGGAAAGGTCTCAACCGCGGGCGACCCGGGATTCCTGGTCACCGCACCGCCACTCCGACCCGGCTACCGGCTCCAAGGGGGGAAGATCATGGAGTTGCACACGCCGCGTCCGGCGCCCGCTCCCTACCGCCCGCCTCCCACACTCGGCTTGGCGCCGTGGGTGCCGGGCCTGACCCCATACTCTAACCTTGCTGCCGCAGTGGCAGCCGCCAAGGCCGCCGGAGCGAGTGAAGCCACAGCTACCGCCATCGCAGCAGCAGCAGCCGCGGCCGCGGCGGCCGCCGCAAGGTCCTGAACAGCCTCGAGACAGTCAGCATGAAGCCGGACAACCTCGAGCTCCTCGAGGAGGGAGGCGCTGCCGCTGTCGCCGCCATGGCCGCCTGCGCCGCCACTACCGCGGCTGCCACGGCCGCCGGCACCACGTCGGCACCCTCGTCCGCGCCGCGCTCCAGCCCTGGGCGCTCGCCTGGCGCCAAGAAGTCCTGAGCACGCCGCGTTCATGGCAACGGCGACGGCGACGGCGACGGGCGCGGGATGGCGAGGGTGGGGGGCAGCGGGGGACTGCACGAGTGTGAGTGACGGTGTCGGCAGTGGGCGCTGTTGCAGCAGAGAGCGAGATATGGCGGCGTGTGTAGGCGGGCAGGCCGTGCAGATAGTGAGAATGATGGAGAGAGAGAGAGAGAGAGAGAGAGAGAGAGCAAGGCGCGAGCTTGCTGAGCGCGGCGAGAGATCTTTTCCGCGCACTGGCGCGAGGATATTCATCGCACGTACGATATACGTTTCATCGTTTGAACGCACAGGATACAGCATACTGTCCGGTCGAGACGGTTCTATCGATCATCCGAGCGCGCAGTGACCCACGTACGTAGTGAATAGTACTTTTCCAACGTGCCACGAACGGCATTACACTATTTCACATAGAACTTTTCACGATCCTCGATCGCTCACACAGGCCGGTAAAGGCGCGATCTCGGGCATCGCGACGAGGCGTTGGACGGCGAGCAATAGGGCCTCGAGACGGCCGGCGCGCTCGCATGCCTGCGCCGCCACCGCGCGCTGCACCTGCAACTCCGCCTCCAGGGCGGCACATCGAGCGAGAGCCTCATCCAGAGGGTTTGGGGCAGTCTCGCTCGACGGCTGCTTCACGGCGAACCCAAGCATGGCCGAGCTTAGCGTGGCCGAATCCAGCGTTGGCGAGCGGGCTCGGCGTGGCGGAGGCGGCGGCGGCTCTGGGTTCATCAGACCACCCACAAAGCTATTCCGGCGCGGCGGCGGCGGTGGTGGAGCGCTCGCTTCCTCATCCGACTCTCCTAGCGACGAGCTGCAGGAGTAGCTCCGGTTGAGTTGCAGCTCCGGCATGGCGGCGCTGGCGGCGCTGTCAGAGGGTGAAGACGAGGTGCCCGTCGGCGTCGTTGGCAAGAAGTCGAGAGCCGGCTGGGCGGCTGTCGAGCTTGGGCAGTCGCGAGCCTCGTGCGCCCGGAAGCGCTCCGCCCTCGCCAGCTCCCCGTGGGATGTCGCCAGCTCACGCCTCGGCTGAGCATAGCTCACCGACTGGGAGCGCTTTTCCTCGTGCGCCGTCCTGGCGGCGGCGGAGACGGCCTCAAACGCGGCGACGGCCTCCCTTACCGGGCTCCCCGCTCCACTCGCCTCCCTTACACCCGCTGAACGGCTCGAGGAGAACCGCCGCTCAAACGCGGCGACGGCCTCCCTTACCGGGCTCCCCGCTCCACTCGCCTCCCTTACACCCGCTGAACGGCTTGAGGAGAAGCGCCGGCGCACCGAGAAGCGGCCCCATTGGGTGCGCAGGCGCTCCTGCCGCGACGGCGGCTGCTGCTGCTCGGGGTCGTGAGGCGGCATTCGCACCGTCTTGCAAAGGTTTTTGCATTCGCACCGTCTTGCAAAGGCTCCTTATGGAGCAAGTAAGGCCCGTTTAGGCGTTTTTTGTGAGAAGCTTCACGATGGAAGTTCCATGGAACTTACACGATGCAAGTGCACCCATGAGCCATCATACACGGTGGCCGCGGTGTGTCTTGTGATTTTGTGAGCACACTTCATCTTCCGAGGGGTGGTTAAATTGCTAGTTATATAAAGTGTTTCTAGGGGCCAAGTAACTTTACTTTTTTTTGTGACTGAAACGAATCTTGCACACGACAAGCTCACCATGGGCATGTCAACCTCTTGGATTAAACCGCCAGCCCGGCTGCGGTACAATGAACCCGCGGTGGTGTTAACGTTTATGTGTGAATTTGAATGTGTATCCGTGTGATTTCTTACATCCTGAGCGGGCCCTTAATTTAACAGTCCGAAAATTTTGTCCTGTCGTGTTCACGTTCACGAAAGCTCTCTTCGTCACGCGGCTTCTTACGGCTCCGTCCGCCGCGCAGTCTGCGGCGAGCATGTCGACGAAGAAAACACCCAAGAACGATCCCAAGTGGGCGCACCTCACCACTCCCAAGAACTACAAGCTCGAGGAGCTGCAGCGCTATCAACAACAGGTCGGTGGCGGCGGATGGACAATCAAGATCATGACGTTCGGCTTGTTTGGCGCGACGGCCTACTTCACATACATTTTGCACAGCCGCAAGCGGCTGCCATGGCAACACAACGAAAAGGTGAGCCCAAGGCGTCGCAACAACCTGGCGCTGCCATGTACGCTGTCTCTGCACGACCTATGCCTCGTGCGAGTCTCATCCTGTGCCCGACAGGTGCAAAGAGTCCTGGGCCTCGATACCAGGCCGAGCTGAGACGCATGGTATCGACGCGAGCGTGGATTTAAATGACACATGGTGGCCGGCGCATCTTGCTGGCTTGTTGGTTGGGCAGGTACACAGCTCTGGTACTTCCGACGTAGTCGTTCAGTAGTAAGTACACGAGCTCGCAGTGTTAAGCTCAGTGCACGAAGTGCAGACGTGTTTCACAAAACGCGCTCAGGGCCTCAGCTGCGCATCCTGTCATTCGCTTCCTGGGGCTGCAGGGCGACGCGCCTGTCGCTGTGGCCTCCATGGGACCGATCTGTAACGGCCTACAAGATTAGTAACGCACGTTAGTGAGAGGCCTCGTGACGCCACCGCGCACCGGCGGGGGGGGGGCGGGGGGGACGCGGCGGCCTATGAATTCACGGGCCGGGGTCTGCAGGCCGAGCATCTCGCTCCTAGGCCTGGTTATTTAGCGTTGGCCGTTGACGGCGCCACGCCTCAGTCCCGGTTTGGCCGCCTGCACCGACGGCGGCATTCCGGCACAACTGCCGGTAAGGGTTGTTGGCTGGTTAATCCCAATTGTTCCTCCCTGGGACTCGAACCGCGTGCGCGTACGTTTACAGTACCGTCACTAACCACTCCACTATACCGACAATGTGAATATAGACTAGCGGATAAGCGACTATCTATACTTGCATGCATAATTGCCGTCGCGGAAAAGAATCGAGGTTCGAGTCACGCGAACGTGTCGGTCGGGTAAAAGATAACTGGGGCGCTGTTCAGCGCTGTGACCAGCAGGGTCCCGTGCGGTTCCGAGCGGCGGCGCGGTTGGTTGTCGCCTGGGATGTTGCTGATAAGCTGGAAGGTGATGGCCGACCTGGCCTTCGGCCCCCGGTTGTGCGATTGATTCTTGTTACATGTATTGCATGCAAGCATGGGATGTTTGAGAGGTTGACAGGCATACGTACTATGGCGCTTCAGGGAGCGCTTCAGGGAACGTGGAGACAAGAGGTCAGCTAGGGCTGTCCCAGAAGACTATTCGTAGCCTCTGTGCCTGACAGTTAAGATGATCAAACAAACATTTTCTCCTCACGTGCCTAGAACGTCAACATCAATTGTTTTCTCGTGTCAGCCGTGTCGCGGTGTCGGGTCGTTTACTCGTTACGAGGTTACGTACAGAACGTAATTCATACATGTCTTCGTGTCGTCGTCTGTGTCTTAGGGGCGCACAAACAGATACAAACAGACGATATTCCCGCTCGGCATTCCCACTCGACCCTCCTGCGCACCCCCCCTAAGAAAAAGTACGAATGCCCCCCGAATGGTCCGCGACTTTGACGCCAGCGTCGCACGAAGTTTGGGAAACAACTGCATGCATGCATGAAAAGACGTTACATCGTGGGTTCAGTGCGGAGTCTGCTTTCTTTCTCTTTGCTCTGGCCTCGCTCCCCGTCCGGTCTCCGATGCCGCTGGCCCCGTATCCGCGCGAGCCTGTGGCCGATTTTCGCGGCCCAGTTCTGACAAACACGAAGGACACAATGTGCTGGCGCGAGCGCATCGCGAACGAAGAGCACACAGCGTGAGTCGCCCTGCCGCTCAGCACATCACTCGAACAATCTTGGCGCCGCATGCACGCATGCACCATCACGCTGCAATACATGCACACCTAGGGCAATGCACAGCACTGCAATGCACACGGCAATGTCGGACGCACATACCATACACATACCGATTCATACCAACTGACAGCTCCTCGTGCTACGTTCCGTGTGCCGCAGGGACCGCCTCAAAGATATGATCCACACGAACCGAGAAAGGCGTATGCGCGTCGTCGAGCGTCCCGAAGTGTCGTTCCCGATGCCACCTTGCGCACTAGCTGTCGCACTCACCAAGCTGGGCACCGGCAGCTCGCGTGAGAAGGCCGCGCGCGCGTTCTTCCGCTCCCATGGTGCCTGGCCTACAGAGCAGCCTGACTGGCGTGTCGTGAGTAAAGTGGCAGCCCAGCCTCGCATCGAGCCGCCCCTGTTCCCTGCACCGGGTTCAATGCGGGGCTGATCACTGCGTGAGAATTCCTTCGCATATGGCCGAGGACCCGAGGTATGGCATAGGGGGACGCTCTTGGGACTTGGCGTGGAGCTCTGATCCGTGATCGGTATTTCTGAGCCCCCGGGCAGACGCGGAGCCGGAGGCTGGGGCGAGGAGGCGCGCGGCGGGCGCGCGCGTCGCGCGGATGCGGAGCGTGTGGAGGGGGTCAGCTGTAATTTATCGTGTATGTGTTCGGTGCGAGGTCCCGGAGTCCGGTGGGAGGTGCGAGCCCCCGCTTAGTACGGTGTACGGCCGGGCCCCCGGGGCGCGGGGGGCGCGCGGCGTACGCCGTACGGGCGAGCGCCGCTCTTTTCGTAACGTAACGACCCCGCATGATAACTATGAGTTCATGTTTGACGGCATGTGGGAAAGGCTCGGCAAGCGCACAGTTATCAGCTTCTCCGAAGGCCGGCCGGCCTCAAGCAGGCTCTCCCGCGGGGGGACTGGGAATCATACCCCGTCTCAGCTCGTCAACGACCTCACCGTGACCGTCGGAGGCTCACAGCTTTCTCTTCTTGCTCGTGGACCCCTCGCGACCACCCGATGCCGCCGCCACTCCGCTCGCGACGTCACCCCCTGCCACGGCGGCGGCGGCGGCGGCGGCGGCGGCGGCGGCGGCCGCTGCGGCTGCTGCCTTGGCTTTGCGCTTCTTGCCGCCCTTGGGCCTCGATGGATCTTTGGCGCTTTGCTTTGGGGTAGCTGCCGCCCCTGGGCCCGCCCCGCCGCGCGCTTCGGCTGCCCCCGCGACTGCGCCGCTCGGCGCGCTCGGCCTGACCTCCTCACCCTCGTCCTCCTCCTCCTCCTCATCCTCCTCGTCCTCCTCCGCCGCCGCTTTCGCCTTCGCGATCAAGCTCGCCGCCATCTCCTCCGCCGCACTCACGTCTTCGAGTTCAAGCTGAGCGGCCGCCTCGTTCGCCGCGCCGCCTCCGCCGCCGCGACGCTTTTCGAGCACGCCCAGCTCCTTTTTGAGCTGCTTCTTGATGCGCACCTGCTCGCTCGCTCGCGCCGACCCTGCCGCCGCCTCCGCCGATGCCAGCGCCGTCGAGTAATCAGCCGCCAGCTCGGCTGCGACGGGCAGGCGTTCTGCGCGCCCGGCCGCCGGCGATGCCGCCGACGCTGCTGCCGCCGACACATCGGCCGAGCCGGCCGCAGACGAGGCGCTGCCGCCGCCGGTGCCGTTCAAAGCGGCCACCACGAAGCGCTTGGCCGCGGCAGCATTCAACCTCACCTGCGCAGCGTCGGAGATCTGCGCCGAGGTGCCGCCATGGCTGTCGAGAGCGCCTCCACCTTCACTAGACGCTGCGGCAGAAGCTACAGCTCGCTCCTCGGCTTCCTTGACCTTGCGGAGCGCCTTCTTGACACGTTCGAGCTCGGCACGCACGGGGTGCGAGTGTGCATCGCACCCTTGCGTGCGCAGATACATCCAAAAGAGCGCATTGACTGTGTATGCAATCATGAGGTGCAAACGTGCACTGTCGAGAGGCGCCAAGTTCGGGCCGCAGATTTGCGACCACGGCTGCGCTTGCAAGCGCCCAACGAGCTCTTCGATGCTCTGCAGGGACTCGCCGAAGCGAGAGACAGCTTCCACAATCTCTGGAGGCACTCCCTGCAGCAGCGTCGCATCATCTGCACGCGGTGTCATGGTTGTACTTTGGCGAGCCATGAGGCACAAGTAAGCCTGTCAAGGAACCCTGTCTGATTGTGAGAGAGCACACCCTCCCTCCAGAGGCCGCGACACCCTCGTGGATGACCCGACGACGCGTCGCCTCCAAGCCAGTTCTTCAGTGTGAATGTGAACATTTTTTTGAGATGTAGTATTTGGCGTGCAGGGTGTAGCAAATCACTACTGCGTACCATGTACTGGCAGGCGCCACGCCGATCGAGTGTGTCTTTGTGGTCTCGTTCCAAACCCTCGGCCTATGAATGATCCATATGCGATTCTAAACCTCCTGGGTGACAACTGTAACAAAACACACTCGAAACTGACAAATCAACACGCGCGACATGCGCGACGGCGTTCATCGTCAGTGAGAAAGAACAGACTGAGGGAAGCCCTGGGAACACACGCGCCGGTGACGGCAAGATCAGTCAGGGGTCAGCTTCCCATGGGAATGCATTCGTCCCACTAGGCCAGGTGTTGAGACAAAGCCATCGCCCCATGCTTACCCGGCGAGCCCACTGTTCTTGAGGTTCTCCTCCAAAATCATGGCCACGACGGCGTTGAAGACGAACTTGACGTTCGAGGTGTCGATGGCCGTCGTGATGTGTGTGAAGATCGACTTGTCCGGGCTTTTATTTTTTTGCAAGAAGAGCTTCTTCAAGTGGTCGGCACACGGCTGCATCTCGTTTGGGCCCTCGTACCTGTCGCGCTGGGCGTCCTTGTTGATGTAGTCGGCGAAAACCTTCTTCTTCAGCTTCTGCTCGAAGAGATCCTTCTTGTTGAGGAAGAGGATCAACGACGTATCCTTGAACCACTTCGAGTTGACGATCTGCGCAAACAGGCTAAGCGCCTCGTCCATGCGGTTCATCGTCTCATCTTCAAAGAGCACCTGGTCGAACTCCGAGCATGCAGCGACGAAGACGACGGCATCCACGTTGTCGAAGCAGTGTATCCACTTGCGGCGCTCGTTGCGCTGGCCGCCCACGTCGAACATGGCGAAGTCGATCCCTTTGATTTTGAAGTCGGACTGCACGATGCCCGTGGTGCGCACACGCGAGCGCAGCACGTCGTCCTCGCTTGGCAAATAGCCTGGGGTGCGGAGGCGCTCAATGCTGTTGAAGTAGAACTCGGCGGAGTCGTTGAGCTGGTATTCGCTTCGGCGCTCAAAGATAGCCAAAACGCTCGCGTCCGCCCACAGTGCCGCAATAATTTCGGCCACCTCTGGGGTAAGCTTGTCGTCCTGTACGTCCTTCTGAGTATTGGATGGCTCGTAGCCAACGGGCAGCGGATCCGGCGTGCAGTACTTGTCGAAGTTGGTCTTCACGCTGTCGGGCATCGGCTCGCCAAGCTTCTCAAACGCCATCAGCAGATTTTTCATCGACGTGACTATGTTTGAGTGCACGATGGGAATAAATTCTTGCCGCTCTGCCTTCGTGAAGCCATCTTTGTTGATGACCTACGCGCATCCACGCAGGGGAAAGGCATGCGAATACCGATGGTGTCAGCCTCCACACTGTTCCATCGCTCCATCTTCCGACCGGCCGAGTGCGCGGCCGCACGATCCCGATCTCGCCCTCACCCACCCCTGCTCCAGGCTGCCGCCCCGTGCTGTGGCATGCATGCGATGGTTGCAAACAGTGCGAGCACGGATCGTGCGGCTGGACACGGTGCACGGCTGTGGGGCGTGAGGCACGCACCTTCATTTGCTTGAAGATGGTGGACTTGCCGCTCTCACCGGCGCCGAGCAGAAGCATCTTTACGGGCTGCGCGAGGTCAAAGCGGGGTGTGAGATACCGGGCTGATGGCAAATGCTCAGTACGCCTTCTGAGGGGCATGGTTCGTCTCAAGAGCAAAGCAGCAGCGGCGCGCGTGTGCATTCTGCAGACGAGGAGGCTTCCCCTGCCCATCCACTTGCCTGGCTCACGCGTGAGGCACAACCAGCAGCGCATCAGATCAGGCTGACTGCGTGCTGCGCACTACTAGACCATGCGCGCAAGGCTGATCTAGCAATCATGAAGGGTGGCTGGGCAGTGTGCATCTTGCCTTTTCATCCGCCTCGGCCTGTGCCTTGAGCGTTTTCTTCGCCGTAGCGGCCGCCTTCTTTTCCTCCTCCGTCAGGACCGCACCAGCGCTACTACCGCCGCCGCACAGGAACGGCATCTTGAGTTTGTGGAGTCGGGCTCTGGCGCTGCGTGCGCAGGGCACAGTAGTACGTAGGCGCGCAAGTGCTCGAGTAAAAAAGTTGTGAAAAAATCGACCACTCACCAAGTTTGGCGATCGTGAGAGCGCGAATTGACTTTACTAAGACTCAATCTCAATTATAATTATAAGACCACGCAGACCATCTTGTTACGGGGTTCTGGATGTTCACTATGAATGGACAGCTTTTCGCGTCACCGTGACCCGGTGCCTGACTCGCGGGCCGTAGCGAGCGCCCAGAAGTACGCACCCCTGGTCTCTGCTGCTCTCCATGCCACCGCGTCGCGCCAGCCGTGCCGCTCCGGCTCGGTGGACGTACCAGGAAATCGAGGTGCTCGTAGATTGCCTCGCATCCGAGGAGTTTATGGCGGCCAACGCTCCCTCGCTTCCTGCCAAAGCCTTCCCTGTCATCTCCATCCGCGAGGCGTCGAAAAAGGACTCAGAGCAGCACCTCCTGTGCGCTGCGCTCGCGCGCGAGATCCTCGAGCGTGCGGGCGAGCACAATGGGAACAACCTGCGGCCACCGGCCTCGATCGCCACCAAGATTCTGGCAGCGCGCGCGGTGCGGCCTGACCTGTCGGCGCAGGAGGCGTTCGCCGTCTTCGATCCTGTGAGCTTCCTCGGCGCCAGCGGCGGCGCTGCAGAGGAGGAGGTCGAAGACGAAGGCGCCGGCGCCGCGCCGCCGGCGGCCGTCGGGTCGAAGCGCAGTCGCGCAGAGGCGAGCTCGAGCGGTGCTGCCGAGGCCGAGGACGAGGCCGAGGACGAGGCGGCGGAGGGTGGCGAGGGAGGCGAGGGAGGCGAGGCCGAGGCGGAGCGTGACGGCAGCGGCGAGGGCGAGGAGGAGGGTCGCGATGAGGCAGCGGCGGCCGCGGCCGAGGGCGGCGCCGAGCAGGAGGCCGACGACGGCAGTGCTGCCGAGGGCGGCGGCGGCGCGCAGGGCGGTGCCGAGGGCGAGGGCGGTGGCGAGCAGTATGACGACACGTACGTGCCGCCCGAACGCGATGAGAGTCGCATCCGCTTTCAGACACGCATTGTCAACGAGCACCTCGTGTGCACACTATGCATGGGCTATTTCAACGACGCATGCACCATCATCGAGTGCCTGCATACCTTTTGCCGCGCATGCATCATGCGCCATTTCAAGGAGTACTCGATCTGCCCGCAGTGCGAGAACGACTGCGGACCCAACCCGCGCGACATCGTGCGCACCGACCGCACTCTCCAGTCGATCGTCGATAAGATCTTCCCACAGTTTGTCAAGCCGAGTGCACCCGCGCCCGCGCCCGCGGCAGACGCTGAGCACAAGGTGGGCAGTGGCGCGGGCGCGGCGGGCTCGGGCGCCACCGGCTCCGGCGCGGCCGCCGAGGCATCTCCCGAGGAGATCTCGTTCTCATTGCACGAGATCGAGGGCAGCAGCCGCGGGCACGGCAAGCTCGACAAACCGTACCTGCGGACGAAGGCCCTGCTCACCGTGGCCCACCTCAAAAAGTACCTGGGACGGAAGACGGGGCTCCCTGCCGAGGTGCCCATCGACATCTTCTGCCGCGATGCACCCCTCGAGAACGGGCTGACCCTCGAGCAGATCGTGCGCACCCTCTGGGGCGATGAGGACAACGACCTCGTCCTCTACTACCGCGTGCTCTGAAGCGAGTCGCTGAGGTGCGCCGTGGCGGCGTGCGCGCGGGCAGGGCGTCGGCGGCGCGCGCGCGGCGCGCACGCGGGCCTCGTTGGCATCCCTCGATGGCAGGCGGTGGTCAGGCGGTGGGCGGCAGAGGGGGAGTGCTCAGCCGCTCCGGGGGCGGGATGCGGGAGATCCTTGATGGGTGCTGCGAGTTGCATGTGTACAATCGGAACGGATCTACTTCTACGGAGACAAGCTGCTCGATGCTACATAGTAGCATGACCTGTTGCCTTTGCTAGAGACCGGTATGGTTTCTTTCTAACGAGCCTCTTGACCGTCGCTAAATTTTACACCTGGTCTGTTCCATTTTGCATTTACAATCTTCTTCCTAATTCGCCCTTAGGACTGACGAGGGCTTTCGCGCGCGGAGTACCGGTATTGAACCGGTAGGAGGTGCTTTTCCAGTATCTAGCCACCGCCGATTTTAGGACAACAAAAATTTACCTCCGAAGGATGTACTAATAGCCGATTCCAAAAGTCGACAAGTTTCGTCGCGCACGACACGACGCGACCCAACAAGTCGCTATCATGTCTGATGGCACGGAGCGCGTGCGCTTGCGGGCGCGCGAGGGCGAGGCTGTCGAGTGGACGCGCCGGGTGGCCCAGCGAGCAGGCACGCTCAAAGACATGATGGACGACGCTCCACCTGAAGATGGCGTCTACCCGGTGCCGACAATTGCGGCGGCAGAGCTGGCAGTGCTCCGGGAGATGTGCGAGGCCGACTCCATGCCGGCGAGACTTGAGCAGTGCTCGATCTCGGAGCTCTTCAGGCTCGTCGAGGGCGCCAGCTTCCTCGATGCCCCCGGGGCGCTCAATCACGCGCAGCACGCCCTCGCCTCGCGCCTCAACGGCAAACGTGCCGATGAGCTGACAGAGCTGCTCGGCGCAACGGATGGCTTTGGCAGTGCGGAGGAACGTGTGGCGGCACTCGCGGAGCCGGCGTTCTCGCCGGAGGGACAGCTGTCAGAAGCCATGGTGGGCTATGCGGGGGGAGCACCCGCGCTGCAGCCGCAGCTCACGTTGTGGATGGCAGTCACAGACGATGCCAAGGAGGTGGCGCTGGGCATGGTCGACGTGGTCACGCTGGCCGAGCTCAAGGGCGTGAACCGATCGTGGTCGGCGCTCGCGCGGCGCGTGCTCTGCTCCCGCCTCAGCCGCTGCGAGGGGCAGCCCGCGCCGACTCAGCTGGCTGAGATCACCGATCTCAACATCAAGGTCCTCGTCGACGCGGGCCGGCCATGGGAGGCGGCGGCGGCGGGGAGGATGCTGCCCAGCCTGGCCCGACTGCGCTGGGAGGGCTTCGAGGTGAATGTGGCCGCGGTCCGCGGGGTGGATCTGGACGAGAGGGATGACGAGAGTCCGTTCCTTGGAGGCCCTGCCGAAACCGCTCTCCTCAGCTGCATCGAGGGAGAGGGCGAGCCGCCGCTCGAGCTCCTGCTTGCAGCTGTCGCCTGCGCCGGCTCTGGCGAGATTCGCGGCATACCGGTGCAGATGATGCGCGACGACTCCGTCTCTGAGCTCGACCTGCAAGAGAGAAATATCGGCGTCGAAGATGGCATGCTTCTTGCGTACCTCGTGCCTGTCATGGGCGGGCTGACGAGCCTCAACCTCAGCTCCAACGAGCTGTGCGGCATCGATGAATATGGCAATGGAACTTATACTGCAGAGGGCATCACAGCGATTGCCGACGCTCTGCGCGTCAATGGCGGGCTGACGAGCATCAATATGTCCGGAAATGATCTTACCGACTCCGGCAGGGACATGACAGGCATCAGGGAGCTCGCCGCAGCTCTTGGCGTCAACGGCGCGCTAACACGCATCGACATCCGCCATAACAAGATCGCGGGCGACGTCGCTGAGCAGCTCTCAGCGGCAGTCATCGGAAACCTCAAGATCGAGATGTTCAACGAGATCCCGATCAAGGAGATGCGCGCCGACTCGCTCACGGAACTGGACCTGAATCAGAAGTACGTCGGAGTCGAGGGAGGCATGGTCGTTGCAGGTCTCATACCCGTCATGGGCGGGCTGACGGCCCTTAATTTGTCCTTCAATGACCTCGAGGATGAGGGCGTAAGCGCAGTCTGCAGGGCCATCCAGAGCAACAAGGAGACCAAGCTCGCGTCGCTCAACGTCACGGACAACGGCATCGGTCCAATGGGAGCAAACGCAGTTGCTGCTATGGTAGCCGTCACAGGCGGGCTGACGAGCCTGGACCTCTCCAGCAACCAGCTGTGCGGCCTCGATTGTTATGGGCGTGGAACTTATTCTGCAGAGGGGATCACAGCAATTGCTGACGCTCTGCGCAATGGCGCGCTGACGAAAATCGATGTCAGCTGGAACTTTTTTGGTCCGGAAGGCGCCAAGGTGTTCGCAGACGCGTTGCGCGTCAATGGCGCGCTGACGAGCATCAACCTCTCCGACAACCAGCTCTGCGGCGTCTGGACTGACCACCGCCAGTGCGGACATGGCACCTACACCGCAGAGGGCATCACTGCAATCGCCGACGCCCTGCGTGTTAATGGCGCGCTGACGGTGACCAACCTACTGGGCAATCCGCTCGATGAGGCGTCGGCCAAGATGCTAGCTGAGGTCGCCAAGCAGAAGGGTATCTCGCTCTGCGGCATCCGGCGCGACCAGACCACCGCTGACTTCTCCAAGCAGAACCTCAAGCCGCCTGATGCGATCCTGCTGGCGTCGGACCTGACACAGGCCGTTGTAACAGGCGGGCTGACGAGCCTCAACCTCAGCTACAACCAGCTGTGCGGCCTCGATCGTTATCATGGGGAAGGAACTTACACTGCAGAGGGCGTCACAGCGATTGCCGACGCCATGCGCGTCAATGGCGCGCTGACGATGTTGTCCCTAGCCAAAAACAGGTTGGGGGAGGAGGGCACCAAAGCCATCTGCGAGGCACTGGAACAGAACCAGACGCTCAAGAAGCTTGACATCAGCGGCGGCGCGTACGGCTTTACGATCGGCGAGTACGAAGACAACATCGGAGGGTCAGCAGGTGCCAAGCACGTGGCCAAGATGCTTGTCGTCAACGGCGCGCTGACGAGCGTCGACCTGTCCGAAAATCATCTCACTAACCGCGGCAGGGACATGACGGGCATTACTGCGATCGCCGACGCTCTGTGCGTCAATGGCGCATTGACCAGGTGCGACCTCCGCAGCAGTAAAGAAGGATCGTACATGGGCGAGGAAGGGGAAGCCTTGATTAGGAGCGCAGTGCAAGGAAAGGCTCGCTTTGAGCTGAATCTGTGAGATGCGTGGAGTGCATGATGCGTACGTTTGCGATGAAGTGCGTATGTGCCTGCTGCTGGTCGACAGCTCGATCCTCGTCTGACTCGCCTTCATGATCGACGACAGCGCGTTGCATGGCATGCTCTACACAAAGAATAGACGGTGTACTCTCTCTTCTACCTTCCTACAGTGTGTTTGGTAATTTCACACTGAACGTAAACTGAACGATGCGCAGAACCGAAAATTCGATACATTTCCGAGTATGAATAGCCGTTCTGGATGAACGAATTATATAAAGCAAGTCTTCTCTATGTCTCGTTTCACTGTTAACAAGAACACCAAAAAAAAAGGCTATGAATAACGAAACCGGAGGTAAATGTCTGCCGAGCACGCGCTCCTCAACAAGCTGAGGGCCTCGGCCGAGACGCTGCTGGCGGCCAAGCGCGCCGCGAAGCCGAGCAGCAAGTCGCAGGAGGTGCTCCTCGGCGAGTCGTCTGCGGTACTGATGGAGCTGCGCGGCGTGGTCGCGGGCACGCTCGCCGCTCACGCCTCGGGCGAGGAGGCCGTCGAGCGCGCCAAGCGGCGGCTCACAGAGGCGGACGATGAGCTGCGCGCGCTCAAGTACCAGCGCGGACGGCTTCAGCGCGCCATCTCCGAATGCGCCGAGCCGCCCGCGAGCACGGCCGATGCCGTGGCGACCGAGGCCGTGCTCTCGGACGTCATTTCACTTGAGGCAGCGGTGAGCGCGCGGCGTCTGCAGCAGCCGGGCGCGGCGCCGCCGCCGGACGTGGCGCACCAGCAGACGCTGTACCGACTGGGTGTCGAGCGCGACGAGCGCGTCCGCCTCCACGCGCTGCGCGACGGCCTCGTGGCGCGCAAGGCGTCGCTCGCATCAGCAGAAGAGAAAGCGTCGGAGCTCAAGGCAGCGGTGGATGCGCAGATGGAGACGGTCACGGCGGCGGCGGCGGCGCTTCAGGCGGAGCTGCTCCCCATGCCGCGCAGCGCCGAGCCCTTCCACCCCCTCGCGCCCCTCCTCCCCTCGCCCCTGTACACGCTCGCGATGACGGCGGCGGCCTACCTTCGAGCCTTCGAGGCCGACGCGACACTCTCCATCGTCGGCGACGTGGAGGCGGCACAGGCGCTCGCGAAGGCATCCGAAGGCGCCGGCGCCGGCGCTGGCGGCGCTGGCGGCGCGGCCGAGAGTGGCCTCGCTCGCCACCCGCTCCAGGTGGTGATCAGTGCACGCCGCGCGGCTGGGACTGCGACGGTGACCTTTGCATATTTTGGAGGGCTGCAGCTACTCGGTGCCGCGGCCACGCCCGCAGCCGCCGACGCCACCCTCCGCCGCCTGTACACGCAGCTCCCCAAGAGTGCACGCGACGTGGCCCCCACTCCCCCCACTCCCGCTGGGGACAGGGCGGGGCAAGGCGCCGAGACGGGTGCGGAGGCGGACGATGGGAGTCAGTTCCCGGACCTGCGCTCCTCGCTGGCTAGCCATCGGCTCGCCGCCGCCGCTGGCCGTGCCGCGAGCGAGGCCGACGCGGTCGCCTCCCTCCTGCCCGCCCGCCCATACCGATGGCTGCAGTGGCTCGGAGGACTCGGCCCGCTGCTCACCTCGACGCCCCATCCCTCCCAGCTCGTACTCGAGAGACTGCTCAAGGCGCTGTAGTGGGCACCTCGACGCCCCATCCCTCCCAGCTCGTACTCGAGAGACTGCTCAAGGCGCTGTCGTGGGCACATCGACGCCCCATCCCTCCCAGCTCGTACTCGAGAGACTGCTCAAGGCGCTGTAGTGGGCACATCGACGCCCCATCCCGACTGCTCAAGGCGCTGTAGTGGGCGCAAAGCGCCCCCGTCGGCGCAGATCGGCCGGCGAGCCTGCGGTGGCGCGGTCACACCCAGCGCGCCCCACGCCGCCGCCGCCCGCCGGTCGCGGTCTGTGCCACGGGTGCGACGCAAGCACGGCCATTCGCGCATGCCGTGAGGCGAGGTCTCGACGCGATGTTGATGCTGATGGACCGTCCGTTTCGGGTGGTCCGGCGGGTGTGAGTGTGATTGGAACATTGGACGTCCAAGAGCGGTCTAGGATCCGATCCGGGACGGCCATAAGCCACGAAGCCGAAGGAGCCTTTTCCCTTCGAGGTTCGAGCCCAAATTGCCCAAATCAAAGGCAAATCCGCCTGTGGCTCAGGGTCCAGACTCTAAGACGAAACTTGAAGTGTTTGGTCAAGAATTATACTGTACTAGCAGACACAAGCCACCATCTAGAGGTACGCCCCGTCCAGGATGAAAATCAGCCCCTGATTCAGCCGCTCTCCAGTCCGGTCACAACCCTGCCAGCGCCGCATCTGCCACGGCGCTCAACATTTTGGGCACCTCCTTGCGGATCTTCCGCTCGACGAGCGGGAGCGGGAAGATGGGGCATGGGACGAGCTCGACAACGTAGCTCAGGTACGTCGTCCCGTCCGCGCGCGGCTGCAGCTGGTACCGACCCTCAAAAGACAAGAAGCCGTGCCCGGAGATGCGGTGCAACGCCAGCGTCCAGCGGTTGGGCTCCTCTACGGCCTCGAGGGTCATCGAGGTCCGCAGGTTCATCTTGCGCGAGAGCAGCGCCTCCTGATCGATGCGCACGCCGCGCAGCCCCGTCTCGTCGCGCGTCACGATGTTCGAGATGATGTTGGGGATCACGTCAGGCATGCGCTCGTAGGCGGTAATGATCTTCCAGATGGCCTCGGGCGGCGCGCGCACGCTGATGCCGCCGCTGCAGCGGCGTTTGGTTAGATGCAGTGACTCCATCAGGAAGTCGATCCGGTGGCCCCCCTCCATGATCGACTCCGGACGAGGAGCAGAGGCAACGGACCAAGGAAACCCCGGACGCGACACGGTCGCGACATCAAAAACCATCGAGGGCGGCGAGCCCATCCTACGCGCCGGTGCCCGCGGCACCGTGCGCGACATCGCAAAGGGCGCCGACGGTGTCAGGAAGCCCAGCAGCAGCGGCAGGAGCAACATTGGCAAACGCTGCCTCATGAGCGGATGAACACCGCGCTTCCGAGACAGTACTTGGAAAAGGGGAGATCGCCGATGCGAATTGAAGATGCAAAAAATTCATTACGGTCTGCTGCTGTTCAACACAACGCGAAGACGCTCCGAACCCCCAAGCACGAGGGCCAGAGTATCAGAGGGCGGATGCGGTATCATAGGCTATGGACGGAGGTGTCGCGATCACCGCTTCACGGTCTTATCAATGTACCATATCATGCATTGTACCACGCCTGACGCCAGCGCGCAAAGTTGATTTCCCAGATTTCCTAGTGGGCGCGCGATCGTCGTGTTTGTCAGCCGAGCAACAACCGTGCGCGACGTGTTATTACTCGTCCTGCGTCACGGGGGCGCCTGCAGGTGCCCATCTCGCAAAACACAGGCTCACGTTCACGCCTCCAAAGCCAAAGCTGTTGGACAGCGCCGCGCGCAACGGGCGCCCATCCGCCGGCGCGCCGCCGACGGTCACGTGGGCGATGCCGGGCAAGTCGGCCGGTTCGGGTTTCTCGAGGTTGATGGTGGGGGGGAGCACCTGATGAGGGAGGCAATCAGAGGTCATCAGGGCGAGAGCACCTGATGATGGAGGCAATCCGAGGTCATCAGGGTGAGGAGCACCTGATGAGGGAGGCAATCAGAGGTCATCAGGGTGAGGAGCACCTGATGATGGAGAGCAAGCACGGTGAACGCCGCCTCGAGCGCCCCTGCCCCCCCAAGCAAATGGCCCGTGGCGCCCTTGGTGGCGGATACGAGGAGGGGGAGCGAGCCCGCGGGACGGTCGGCCGCAAGGGCACTGATGGCCCGGAGCTCGGCCGCGTCGCCCTGCGGCGTCGAGGTCGCGTGCGCGTTCACATAGTCCACAAACGGGTGCCCGCATGCCTCCGCCATACGGAGAGCCGTGCGCATCGTCCGGAGGGCCCCTGCTCCGTTGTCGGGTGGCGCGGTGATGTGGTGAGCGTCCGCGCTGAGCCCGAAGCCGCACAGCTCGGCGAGCACGGTCGCGCCGCGACGGCGCGCGTGTCCCTCGGTCTCGAGCACGAGCACCGCCGCCCCTTCGCCCATGACGAACCCGTCGCGACCAGCGTCGAAGGGACGCGAGGCGCGCTCGGGGGAGGCGTTGTACGCGGTGCTGACGGCGCGCAGCTTGCCAAAGCCGGCGATGGCGAGCGGCTCGATGCACGCCTCGGCGCCGCCCGCCAGCATCACGTCCGCCGCGCCAGACATCAACAAGAGAGCCGCGTCGCTCACCGCAGAGGCGCCGGTGGCGCATGCCGTCGCCGGGCAGCTCAACGGGCCGCGGAGCCCCGCGCGGATACTCACGTGGCCAGCAGCCATGTTGACCAGCATGCGCGGCACAAAATACGCCGACACGCGCCGCGGCCCGCGCTCGCGCATCGTGTCGGACGCGTCGACAATGTCCGCCAGTGACCCGATGCCCGAGCCAATGGCGACGCCGGTGCGCTCGCGCTCCGCGTCGGTGGCCGGCGCCCAGCGGGCCGAGTCGAGCGCCTCGGCCGCAGCCGCGAGCGCGAATTGCGCAAACGGCGCGATCGTCTGCGCGTCGCCCGGCGCCATCAGCCGGCAGCGCGCGGGATCGAACTCGCCGTCCTCGCTGCCACGCGGCACTGGAGCGGCGACCTCGGATGTCTGCCCGCGCAGCGACTCTAGCCGCTTCACGCCGCAGCCGCCGGCGAGCAGCCGAGGCCAAACCGTGCGAACTCCCACGCCCAACGGCGAGACGATGCCCACGCCCGTGACGACGATGCGCTCGCCGAAGCGCATGTCGTGAACGTGAATCGTGCGTGACCCGCGGGTTTCGAATTGCTGTGAAATTAACCAGCGGCTGTGAAAATACCGACAACTTGAGAACCTTAGTCATCGCAATCAGAATGCGCAAGGAGCTGCAACTAGCGAGCGTCCGAAGGAAATGCTTAACAAGGCTTCTCAAGCCCAGGCGAATCGAATACGGCTTGAAAAGTTGAAATACGGCCCGCTCGGCCGTGACCGGGCCCTTGCCCGCTGGACGGTCCTTACCGTCACGTGTTAGTGTGTGCCCCCTGAGTGTGGCCCTAGCCCCTTTATGGCCCCCGGAGCGAGGCACCGCGGCGCCCCGATTGCCTAATCGGGCGCGAACTTCTTCTGAGGAACATCGCGATCACTTCGACTTCCCCATGCACTTCCCGCATCCCGCAAGCGCGTGTTTTCCATGGTGTTTTCCAGGCGTGAGTCGGGGGCTGTTTGTCTAGAACACTCTGACTCTCTGCGCACTCCGCGTGTTATCCGCGTGCGACGTCTAAGGTTACTCACTACTACTCAAGTTATACTCAAGTAGTCACTCTTTTCCGCGGCGAGCAACCCCCACTCACGCCCAAACGCCAAAGTGAGCGTGACGAGATGTGATGAAAGAAGAGGAGAATCGAAGCGCGCGCTTGCGGGAAGTGATCAGTCATATTCCTCAAGGGAAGCGAACGCGCGCCCGATTAGGAAATCGGGGCGTGATGCCACTGCGACCGGGGGTCACAAGCCGGGGCCAGGGCCACACACAAGGGGGCGCACACACTGACACAAAACACATTACATACTAGAGACCGTCTAGCGGGCTTGAGCCCGGTCACGGCCGAGTAGGCTGCACTTCATCGGCTGCGAGGAAAGCAGCGGTGGCGGCGCACGCGATGGAAGACGCGGCGGCGTCTCACGCCCGCACTCAGCCGACAAGCTCGGTGAGACGCGCTCGAAGCTCCGGCACCTTGCCGTTGGCACTCGCACCGCGCTGAAGAAGTGCCTCCTTGAGAAAGCTGCCTTTCAACTTGCAGATCGGAACGTGCACCACCGAGATTGCCATGACTCCCGAACCGCCCTCGACGCATGCGTTGGCCAGGTATGGCTCATCAGACTTGGACAGCAACATGAGGCCGTCCACGTCACATGTATCATGCGTCCAGTAGAGCTTTGCACGGCGCGTCGCGTCCTCCTCACTCAGATGCACGGAGTGTAGCTTCGGTTTATTGCAAATATCGTGACTATCGTGATATTTGCAATATGGGCTCTCCAAAATCGCCCAGACAGTGCCACTCGGGTGTGGCCGTGCTGCCATCGCAGCCTTTGCTTTGGCATCCTCTGCGGATTGCTTTTCAGCCACTTCACGTGTATGCCGCAGGATCAGAAGCTCAGCGTGCTCACGTGAGCATGACTCGATGTCCATGATGCTCGTGATCTTTTTCTCGCGTAGCTCATCTGGCCATCGCAGCAGGCCATCTCTGCCTTTCCAGGCCCTAGACGAAGTAGCCCAGAAGTCGAGGGCCTTCGTAACTTGCGGCCAGTCCTTTGCTTCCGTTTGTGAATTTCGACTCGGTCCTGGACGCAGCGGCTTCGGTGACCACCCTCTGCCGCTTATTGTTGTCGTTAGCATCGGGGGCCGCTGTCACCTCTTCTCGCACGCGCGCGACCGACTCCATTGAGGGAGTTCCTCTCCGACTTCAGGGCGGGAACATGCCGTGAACCGGCCGTGAACTACCGGTAACCGTGAACCACGCGTGAAAAGACGTGGTTTACGATCAGTGCCGCTGCTGCTGTGAAACACAAACGCGCACACTCTCCGGACCCTCCAGCACGGGGGCCTCTATCGCTATGGACGGAGGTGTGACCGACGGGGTCGTCTACGACAACGCAACACATCGTTACAGGACCACAGAATCGGTGGTAGATATGGCGAGGCAACCAGATCAGTTTCGCGCATACGCAGGAGGTGCGGTTCGAAAACACCGGAAAGAGTCTGGACTTACTCTTGACCCATGTGATGACCCGGGTCTCGAGTTGTGACTGGCCGTTTGGCCCTGCGGGGCTGTAAAGTGCGGCAATACAAGCTCGAGCAGAGCGCGCGCGCGACCGACACTGGACACACCACTGTCCCCCCCCGTTGTTGTCCCGGCGTGGTCCCCCCGGCGTCTTTGAATCGGTACTCGTACTTGTACATGTTGTACACGACAAGATTCAGCCTCCTCTCCCAAGTGCCCCCCAACAAGCCAACATCCCAACATATTCCGCACAGTTACTACGCTCTTGTAAAGAGCCTAGCCTTCTGTTCATCCTCACAAATAAGATCCATCACACATCATCACAAGATCTCATCAGATCTCCTGCTCATCTGCGAGAGGCGGCGTGGGCGCGGGTGGCGCAAGCGCGGGCGCAGCCGCCGCCCGCTGCATGCGCTCGTAGATCGACATCGCCTTTGGCGGCGCAGACGCGGGCGTCGTTGCGAGCGCGGGCTGCTCGTCCGCCTCCTCCTCCCCCTTCCCCTCCGTCTCCGCCGCCGGCTGTGCGTGCAGTGCAACCCTCCCAGTGCTGTCCTCCGCGCTCTGGAGCGTGCCCTTCGCCTTGGGCGTCTTCGAGGGCGTCGTAAAGGGGCGCGTCGTAGACCCTGCATTGGGCCCTTCCGCCTTCGTAGAGATGCCTTTCGCCTTGGGTGCCTTTGGCAGCAGCGCGCTCGCCTTGGGCTCGGTCGATGGCAGCCATGGCAGCGAGCTTCCATCCGGCAGCAGCAGCGCCGCCGCCCGCAACACCTCACGGACGGTCAGTGAGATCGCCTCTGTCTTTGTGGTGGCGTGATCGAGCTCGATCATCATCGCCTCGCGCACAGGCTTGAGCTCCGGCTTGGGCAGAAGCATGGGGAGCCTCACCAGGCAGCGCCGCTGCACCTCGGCGACCGCTTGCAAGTCTGCCGGCGCCGTGGCGAGCGAGGCCATCGCCGCGTGGCTCCTCTCGAGCGCCGTGGCGAGCTCCGAAGGGCTCAGCAGTCGACGGGCGGCAGCGAAGCGCTGCGACGCCGCCTCCAACGGCTGCTGTGCTTCCGCGAGCCAGCTGGCGCCGTCGCCTTCGTCCCTCAGCACTGGAGCCGTCGCAGTTGTGAGCTCGCCGTCGGCTCCTCGCCGTGCCGCCTCCGCCTCCTCTCGTAGCTCACGCGCCCATCGATCCGATGCCGACTGCGCCGCCGCCACCAGCGACTCGGCGCCGACAGGGAAAGCGGCGGCGGCGGCGGCGGCGGCGGCGGCGGAGGCGGAGGCGGAGGCGGCGGCGGAGGCGGCGGCGGAGGCGGCGGCAGCCGCGCTGGCCGAAGGTCCGTCGCCATCGCCATCGTCGCCATCGCCATCGTCGCCATCGCCATCGTCGCCATCGCCCATCGCGCCGCCCATGATGTACGGCACCATGGACACTTGATGAGGCGCGCGCGCTCTCATTTCCACCTGGCTCGCAAGCCGCCCCGCCTCCGCCGCACGCGCCTCTGAGGCCTCATACTTGTCCTGGACCTCGGCCAGCGCGCGCATCAGAGCGACACGCTCGGTGGCCCATCGAGCTGGCGCACCGCGCAGCAGCTCGAGAGAGGTCTCAAAGGAGCCAGTGAGCAGGGCGGTCAAGGCGTCGTCTTCTGCCTCGGGCGCTGCCGTGGCGTGGTACGCCGCCTGCTCGCCTTCTTCTTCGCCCTTCTCCTCCTCGCTCTCCTCCTCCTCCTCCTCCTCCTCGCTGTCTGGCTCGTCCTCCTCGCTGTCTGGCTCGTCCTCCGCGTCCTCCTCGTCCTCCTCCTCCTCGTTTTCAACGTCGCTGCCTCCTCGGCGTGTGGACATCCCTAATAAGGGCATGCCCTTGGCCGCGCCCAGAAACGCGAGCGGCGCGTTGCTCATCGCGTCGCTCATCGTGTCGCTCAGTGTTGGCGACACGCTGCCTTCCCTCGGCTTGGCAGCCCGTCTGACCTCCCGCCTCGCCGAATGCCCCCCGCGGGTACCGCCCTTGGTGGACGAGGCGGTGGCGGCGGCGCTGTCGGTGGTCTTCTTTCTTGGGGGCAGCAGGCCACTCAGCATGCCAGACTCGCTCATGGCCTCGAGAAGGCGACGCTCATGCTCCATCTCAAGTTCCTCGGCCTGCGCCTCGAGCTCCTGCTTGAGCTGCTCCGCCGCCGCGTCCACTGCGCGCTCCACTGCGCGCCGCTGCTGCACCCTTGCGCGCGCCTCCGCCTCCGCCACCGCCTCGGCCACCGCCGCGCGCACCTCGCTCGTCGAAAAGTGAGAGCGGACGCCGCGCCCGTTGAGCTCGATGCCACCAGCGAGTGCAGTGGCCCACTGATCGGCCTCGGCCTCGGCGGCCGCGGCCGTGTGGAATCGCGAAGCCCCCATGCCGTCTCGAGTGCCGCCGGAGCTGTCGCTCTTGCCTGATGCTGGTTGCTGGCCACGCCGCTTCGTCTGCTGCTGCGAGGCAGCTTGTTTGAGCTCGTCCTCGTCCTCGTCCTCGTCCTCGTCCTCGTCCTCGTCCTCGTCCTCGTCCTCGTCCTCGTCCTCGTCGCTCTCGCCCTCCTCACCATCCTCGTCCTCGTCCTCGTCCTCGTCCTCGCCGAGGTCGCTGAAATTGTCGGCGTCGCCGCGGCTGGGGATACACTGCGAGTTGGCACGCAGAGAGGTCTCAAAAGCCTCGAGGCCATCGCTGCTGCCATCGAGCACCATGAGGGCCATGGTGGGCGCGGGTGGCATAGAGACCGCCCTAGCCGGTGCTAGTACCCGGCGGTGGTCCCAAGCGTCGTCGTCATCCAGTGCGGTGGTGGTCACAGACCTGTGACCCTCTGGAGCGGAGCCAGCGCCACTGCTCTCGAGCTCCTTGCGCTGCAAATCCTCGACACGCGCATCTGCCGCGCGGCCAGCGGCGAGCACGGCATTGCCGATCGCCGATACACGCTTGACGGCGGACAGCTCCCAGTCGTCGTCGTCGTCGTCTGGCATACACACAAGTCGGAAGCTCTACGCTACGACTCCAAGTCGACGATTTGCAAAACTCAGGCAAATAGATTCGGTCGATAACTGTAAAATTGCATGCATTGAAGAACTAACAGGAACGCAGAAGGCTCTTCACAGGTAGAAAGCGCTTGAAACGCTGGCTACTTAACAAACTAACCTAATTTGGAACGAGTCTGGAACAAGTGGAAATGCAACACGAGGGAGACAAGTTGTCTTTGCTGACTTTGCTGACCATTGCAGCGGCGGCGAACTCCAAGTTGATTGCGTTGGATCGGTTGCCGCTCGGCACCTCTGGCCGCAACATCGTGGACCGAAACGGAACCAAGGTCCAGCTCAGGTGCGTCAATTGGTACGGGGCGCACATGGAGCTATACTCCGTCTTCGGCCTGCACAAGCGGCCACTCGTGGAGCTGAGCGAGCGCATTGCGGATTGGGGCTTCAACTGCGTGCGCATGCCCATCTCCATCGACCTGTGGTACAAAGACCCGCCCGTGCCCGCCTTTGCGCTCGCCGCCAACCCCGAGTTACAGGCCCTCGGGCTGTCGGGCATGCAGCTGCTCGACAAGACGATCAGCGCGCTCACGAGCGCGGGGCTGCTCATCCTGCTGAACGACCACACGAGCACAGCGGGCTGGTGCTGTGACCATGACTCGGAGGAGGGCATCTGGGACAACCCCGCCTACAATGCGACCACGTGGCTCCTCTCAGTGGGCGCAGTCGCTCGCCGGTACGCGCACGACCGGCGCGTGGTTGCGTTCGACCTGCGCAACGAGATCCACGACACGCCGACGCGCACGATCACATGGGGCACCTCATCCGACATTCGCACCGACTGGAAGGTCGCCACCGAGGCAGCTGCTCGTGAGCTCCACGAGGTAGCCCCTGAGATGCTTGTGGTCGTCTCTGGACTGTGCTCGTCGTATGACTTGCGGCGACTGCACGCGGCGCCACCCGAGCTGCCCGACCCGAGTCGTCTCGTGTACACGGTGCACTTCTACTCCTTTGCGCGCTGGTGGTACAAACTTGACGAGCTCCTCAAGGACAACTTTGGGATTAACTGGGATGACGTGTCGCGTCTGACAGTGATCGCTATGGCCTTCCTGCTGCCGCTGCTGCTGCACGTACTCCTGTGCACTCGCGGCGTGCCTTACCGGGCGACGATGCGCACCGACGGTGCGTTCGTATGCCTTGCCCTCAGTGGCTGGTGTACCGTGGGTGCCATCGCCCTCGAGCTCTGCGCCACATACATTTGGGACTTCGGCTACAAGCTCGCGGGCTGCGCTGCCGCCAATGTCGAAGGTGAGGCATTCCGCATGGTCGCGATCGGATTGTTCTGGGGCGCGGGCGTGCTGTTCGTGCTCGCGATCGCCTTGTGGGGCTGCTTCCGCATGCAAGCGCCGCGCGTCGCTGAGCTGCGGGCCGAGGCAGCTTGGCTTGCCTCTCAGCCAGGCGGCGTCTCTCTCACGTGCGCGACATCCGGCGGCTCTGTCGGAGGCACTGGCGGTCCGTCGCTACTCAATGCGTTCGTGAGTGATGGCTACTACGGAATGGAAATGGAGAATCCGACTCGCAAATCTGGGGCGCATCCCCGCCTGCGCCGCCGGCGCTGGTGGCACTGCTGCATGTGGCTCAACGCGCTGCTGATGGCGCTCGTGATCATCGGCGGGGGCGCGGTGATCCTCAACATGTCGCTGCGCGTGGGCAAGTACTCGATGTTCCACGATGAGCTGGCGAGCAAGTGGCTCGTCAACGCGGGCATCAACACGCCCGTGTGGCTGGGCGAGTTTGGCGCGGGCGCCGACTATGATGACAGAAAGACGCGCGGCGCTGCGGGCACGTACTGGGCTCACATGCTCCGCTTCATGAAGGAGTATGAGCTTGACTTCGCGTACTGGCCGTACAATGGCGACAGGTGGAAGAACGAGACACAGGAGTGGGACGATGAGTGGTACGGGCTCCTCAACCGTGAGTATAATGACTCGCGCCGTCCCGGGCAGCTCGCCGATCTGCAGAAGCTCCTCTGGTGATGTAGACACGCACTTTCGCGCGCATGCACGGCCGTGACAGTTGTACCGAGATGACTGATGTCGTCATTTTGCACGCGCCACCATTCCCAGGCCACACGTTCGAGCGGGCAGTAACAGCGCCGTAGCACCGGTTGTCGCGTCTGTCGTGTTTATAAAGCTCACACGGACAAAGTATCGAATTCCTCAACCGACAACACCTCGGAGAAATCTGCGGCCCAATCGGCCCCTCTCTCCCTGCAAGGAATTCTTTGAAATGATGGGCACTCTTCTTGGGGCCTTCGCCATCTCATTAGCACATGGTCTGCGTGTGCCCAGTTCCGCCAGTTGCCTGACTCGTCTGACCCTTCATGGTCAAGCAAGGTCATTGTCGATGAACGCGGCTGAGGTGCCTGTGAAGGTACTGAGCGCATCCAATGAGGCAACGCCATACGCAAACATGTGGTGCGCTCCTTGGTTCAAGCTGGACGAGGTCGGACCAGTCAGCACTCGTCAAGATCTAGGTACCGCTCGCTCGGCATTCTTCCTGAACAACGTCATTTCAGCTGCGGAGGCCGCACGGATGGTGGCTGTGGCGGACTCGATGGGGTTCGAGCGCGCCGCAGATGCGGAAAAGGAGCGCCAGAATGGCGCTCTCTCTTGGGTGCTGCACGCAGAGCTCGAGCTTCAGCTCCTCAAGCGCCTCGTGCCTCATCTCCCATGGACCATCGCCATCCACGCTCCTGGTACACCCGCACCCACACTCGAGTGGCTCGAGTCGTCGGGAGGCACACCGCCTTGGATTCGGCTGGTAGAGGGTGCGCCGACGGGCGAGTACGTGATCGCCGGCCTGTCCGCTCGCAGCCGCATCTATCGGTACGAGAGCGACGGCAAAGACGCCTTTAAGGCCCATTATGATGAGGTCTGGCCCGGCAGCCGCCTCGAAATTGGCGTCGACGGCTGCGAGTCGAAGATGCGAAGCGACGGATGGAAGTACTCGTCAGCCGCGCGCGGGCAGTGGGCGTGGTCGGCCGGAGATCGGATCTCGCATCTGTCCGTGCTCCTCTACCTGACGGACGGCTTTGTTGGTGGAGAGACCCTTCTTCATTTGGAAGGCGAGGAGCTGAGCGAGGAGCTGAGCGAGGAGGCGGCGCCTGGGGCGAGCAGGAGCACCACCACCACGAGCAGCAGCAGCAGCAGCAGCGGCAGCAGCAGCAGCAGCAGCAGCAGCAGCAGGGTGGCTGTCACCCCGATTACCGGCAGTGCGCTGTGCTTCGGCCAGAGCTTCAAGCTGGGCCGCACCGGTGTCTCGCACTCGGCAGACGCACTGCTGCACGAGGGCATGCCACTGGCCCCACTCGATTGCATGGCAGCCCGCCCTCTGTTCATGAAGCCGCCCGCAAAGTACGTGCTGCGGACGGACGTGCAATACACGATGCCTATCCCGCCCACTGCCACCCACAAGGCTGCCGACTGCGCAACCTCCAGCCTCAACGATCCGCAGGCGGCGCAGTCGATGACCATAGAGCTGTCAGAAGACCCAGAGACGCGGGCTCAACAGCTGGAGCTGCTCAAGTCTTATGGATACGACGTTTCATCATTTGAGCGGCTATCACCCTAGGTTGAACCTCCCACTCATACTCCTGTGGGGTGTGGGGTCCGCTGCCCTTGTCGTGTTGATGTCATGCTCGTGTCGACGTGTCGGAGCGGAGACAGTCGAGTCAGCGGCATCGGGTCAGCGGTCCGGTGCGGCGGGGTGGAGCTGGAGGCCGAGGGATCCTTACCGGTCCGAATTCATTTCCCATTGCCACTTCATAAAGGTACTTTAGGAAAGGATATACACGCTATCTACGCATCTTTGAGATCGTCCATTTGGGATGTGCTACAAGCGGGCGCCGGGGGCGCACACCGCAATCGATCGTTCACAGAGATGCGATAAAGACGGCCCTTCCAAGGGCCCTTCCTGCCCTGCAAACTCTCTCGTCTCCGGGTCGCTGTGTGCTGAACCTTGCTGCTCGACAATCTCAACCATCTGGAGGCGTAACCACGCTTTAGTAGCCTCGGTAGCCGCCCTGCTGACCGTAGCCCTGCTGACCGTAGCCCTGCTGACCGTACCCTTGCTGACCGAAGCCGCCCTGTTGCGGGTAACCACCGTAGCCGCCCTGCTGACCGTAGCCTGGGTCCACTCCGGGAGGGGCGGCGGTGCCTACTAGCTGGCAGATGTAGACAGCCTCCTCGGGGTTCGCCGCGTCCAAGCTGATCTTATTCCCGGGCGCGAGCTGAACGGATTGCCCACTCTGCAGCCATTGCCACGGAAACTCACGGCCCTGCTTCCAGCCCGTGGGAGGTTTGCCCATCGAGGTGAGCATGGCCATGCCGTCGGGCGATACCTGCACGATGCACTGCTCCCGTGAGATCGTCAGCATCTGCCCGAGCTGCTCCACCATGTCGTAGCGACCCAGCACCTGCCGTCCGCCAAATGGCACCGTGTGGTCTGTCCTCAGAACTCCCGCCACGCCGCCGCGAGGCACCAAATGCCAACCCTGACCGCCCATCCCGTAGCCCTGCTGGGTGCCGTAACCCGGAGCCGACATGCCGTATCCTTGCTGCGGCCCGTAGCCCTGCGGGCTGCCAGAGCCGCCGTACCCCTGCTGGCCACCGTAGCCGCCGTAGCCATTCTGTCCGCCATACTGGAGGAAGATGAAGGCTCGCGGCGCCACCGCCAGCGTCATGGCCGAGGTGAACTTGGGCGCCGGCACGGCCACCAATCCTGCAACAGCTGAAACTGCGAAGGCGAGCCAGATGCCGCGGCCGCCAGAGGCGGCCATTGCGTCCCGCAAAGACTTGGAAATGTCCCGAAGACCCCGTGAAACGTCGAGTGCTACTCGCGGACACCGAATCCAATAGTGAACCCTTTCCCCATTCAAATCCGAGCGCCTCACGATGCCCTGCATGGCGTGAATCTTTTGCAAGCACATTTCCGCTCGTGCGATCCGTGTCGTGAGAGTGCATGGCAAAGAAGAAGAGCTCAGGAACACCGGCCGACGGAGTTCCGGCCGATGGAGTTTCGGCCGCTCCACCGTCGAAGAAGAAGGTGGGCACCAGCCGAAAGCGCGCCGACGTTGCCAAGACGATGCTGTGGGCCGCGCCGGTCGTCGTCCTCGTGGCTGCTGGCATTGCATTTGTCTCCAGGAGCGGGCAGGCACCGCAGTCACCGCGGACCGATGCAGCGCAGCGGCGAGACGCGGCACATCCTCGTCGAGACTCTCCTCCACCTGGGCGAGATGCGTCATCCAAGACGGAGAATTCCAGCGGCCAGCTGCCACAGGGTTGGGGCTCGGCAACGGATCCGACGAGCGGAAAGACATACTACTTTAAGACCGCGACGCGCGAGACGCAGTGGGAGTTCCCGACGAGCGCGGCCGGCGAGGAGGCTGCCTCGGCGGCGAAGCCCAGCCTCACGGGCCACAACTGGAATGCTGCGGCCGAGGGCGAGGACAAGGAATGCGCCGGGTGGGCGAAGCAGGGCGAGTGCACCGCCAACCCGGAGTTTATGCGAGCCAAGTGCAAGGTCACATGCGAGCGCGCGGACGCGGCACGCACGAGCTCGACGGGCGAGCTCGTTGACTCGTGGAAGGAGCCTGGCGAGTGCATCGCCTGGGCTGCCTCGGGGGAGTGCGAGATCAACAAGGGCTTCATGTACCGCAGCTGCGCCTACTCGTGCTCGCCCGAGGCGCGCGCGGCGCAGGAGAAGAAGCTCGCGGCCTCGCTGGCCGAGTACAACGTGCGCTGCCCGCGCGATGCTTCTATGCTGCCCGCTCTCTCACCCGGTATGATGAACGCCACCTTTGAACGCGTCATGTTGGAGTTTCGCGATCTGAAGCCGGAGCTCATTTCGAACGATCCGCCCGTGGTGCTCTTCCACGCCTTCCTGAGCGACGCCGAGGCGGATGCCTTCATCGGACACGGCAAGGGCAAGTACACGGAGTCACGGGGCGTCGGCTTCTCCGCCGATGGCAAGATGACGGACGTGAAGACTGAGATCCGCACCTCGCGCCACACGTGGTGCCAGGAGCGAAGCTGCCTGAACGACCCGCTCGTGCAGGCCGTGCAGCAGCGTGTGAGCGACGTCACACAAACCCCTGTGGCGAACGCCGAGTTCGCACAGCTCGTCTACTACCATGCTTGCCCGAGCGAGCGCGATCCATCGTGCGCCTTCTATAAACGCCATTCGGACTACATCGACGGCGACCGCCACCGGGTGCAGGGCGTGCGCATCTACACCATGTTCATGTACCTCAACGACCTTCCTGAGGGCGCCGGTGGCGGCACGAAGTTCACTGACCTCAAGCCGCCCGTCACCTTCAAGCCCGAGAAGGGGAAGGCGGTCCTGTGGCCCTCCGTCCTCGCTGATGCGCCCAACAACATCGACACGCGCACACACCACGAGGCATTGCCCGTGCTGCTCGGCGAGAAATATGGCGCCAACTTTTGGATCCACCAGTATGACTTCCGTACAGCGCACTCGAAGGGCTGCACAATGGGGTGAGCCTGCACATCTGTGGACTGTGTCTGTGCACTGTGTCTGTGGACTGTGCGCTCTCTCATCACTCATGGGCAGAGGTGCAGCGACATGTCGGCGAGCTCCTGTATACAAGTTTGGCCTGTCGCGGACCCTAACTTCCGAGGTTCTAGAGTCAGACATGGACGCTGCATGAATCCTCAAACGCTCGCAACGTGCGGGTGCGGAGGTGAGGAGCGTGCGGACCCGCGCCCGGCGCCGGCCCGAACCGATGCCAGCTTCCGACAGCGCACACATGAGCGCACAGCGACACGCCACATAGCGGCGTATTCATAACGAGCGGTTTCGGCGCACGGCGGCGTAGCCTTTGCGTAGGGCCACACCAGCTCGCCCGACCGAACATACGACACCGAGTATCAGGGATCTCGTCTCTATACAGCGCAGGAGACGGGGAGGACGGCTACGCACGTCGTCGCGGCATACCCAAGTCCGCATAATACAGCGGAACAGCGCCGCGCGCACCGGACCGGACAGCCGAGCCACCCGACCGGCGCGGGGCGCCGGCGGCCGGAACACGGACCCGACCAGGACCAGTGCCGGAGTGCGGTGCCCGCAAAAGTGCAAAAGAGAGCCCGCCCCCGGGTACAACGTGATACTATAAAGGTACCAATAAGTTATTGGTACCGCAATGATACGATACAGCTGGTAGCCGAGCCGGAGCCCGCACCGTGCGCAACCTCTCGCTCGCCGCCGCCCCGCGCCGCGCGCCCACTCACCCGTCGCCCCGCTCTCCGTGGCGCGGCGGGGAAAACCGCCCCCCCTCCGCGTAAACCAGAATCTTCCCATCGCCATCGCGGCCATGAGTTGCCAGCAGACGACACCACGGCCAACACATCGCGCACATAATTTGGAGTACAGCCATCGTCGGTCGTGCGCCGGTGCGCCGTCGCTGGTGACCAAATAAGGGACCAAAAAACGGGCCAATAAGGGAGCAATCCACTCACACCGAGTCGCCGCTTCGCGCCTCGGGTGCGCGTTTACCCCGACTTGCCGAGCGATCACAGTCGCGAGTCTCTAGAGACTCGTCTGCCCCTGCCCCGCGGTTTCTTGGTCAGTCACATCTCCTCCTTGGCCTTCTTGCCGCCCATGATCTTGAGGATCTCGATGGTGAAGATCAGGCAGTCACCGCCTCCAATCTTGGGTGGGCGGCCACGGTCGCCGTACGCGAGGTCCGACGGGATGTAAAGCTCCCACTTGTCACCCTCGACCATGAGCTGCATCGCCTCCGTCCAGCCTGGGCAGCGAGAGGTCGAACGCGTGGGTCAGTGTTGCAGGTCCTGAATGCTTGACCGCACCAGACTCACCCTTGATGACCTGGTTGGGCGCAAACGTGCTCGGCTGGCCCCGGGCATAGGACGAATCGAAGACGGGGCCGCTGGGATAGTTGGCCGCGGTGCGCCCTTCGTAGTGGCACTCACATGGCGCGCTGACAAGCGGGTGATCGGTGCCGCTGCCTGCAGAGAGCACCTTGTACTGGAGGCCGGAGGCCAGCGTGACGACCCCTGGCTTTTCTTTGTTCGCAGCCAGGAATGCGAGGCCAGCCTCGTTCGTAGCGGAGACGGTCGCGATGACGATCGCACCGACGAGGAGAAGAGACTTCATCATCGTGCCCTGTGAACAACCTTTTTTTGCGTGTAAACGTTAACGCGACAGACGCGACAACCGGTGCTACGGCACTGTTTAATGCCCGCTCAGAATACACACATGTGACGTGTGTAAAGAGCTACCGCCGGCTTCCCGCTCCCGTTTGTCGTTTCGTTTCGTTTCGGTGTACTTGAGGAGCGTCTTACTCGACTTTAGACACTTTAGTTATCTACTGGTCATGTAAACTACATGAAACACAGACACGCTTTAATTTGTAATCAAGAAGGTTTACGCGCGCTACGTCTCGCACACAGCGCCGCCGATTTACGAGGTGGCCTGCGAGTTATTGACGGCGAGGAGAGGCTCTCGTGAGATGCTCGAGCCGTCGCTCTACAAGTCCTACACCGACGTCCTGTAGCCGGAGGCACAGTCGGTCAGTCGCATTCCCAGTCGGATTGGTCCCGGGGCCCGGGGCGGGAACTCCGACTCTGGCAGAGTGACTCTCCGAGCCGGGGCCGCCGTCGGGGCCGCCGTCCTCGCAATCGGCTCGCCTTGGTACCTTCGGCTCTTTCCCACGGCGCGCGCGCTTTTTCGCGAGGGCCGGTTAATCACTGAGGCTTCCACCTTCCTCACCTGTCCCGGTGTCATGCCCGGTGCTCAGACTTAATCAGACGATAAGTCGATATAACTCCGCTTAATGACCCGCACCCCCGGGGGGGCGCCGGGCGCCAGGGACCTGTGGGGAAGCGCCGGATACACGTTACACGACGATACAAAAATATGACTCTAGATGTCCATTTGCGAGACAGTGTCTTGCAAATACAGCTGAATACACAATACAGCACTCAGCAGCTCCGCCTACTAGTACCGAATGGTGGCGCGTCAACCAAACGAGGTCTTTTCTGCTGTGCCGACTGTGCATGTACGGTACGGCCATGCGAAGAGTCGGCTGGCCGGGCTCCCACGGCACTGCCACCGGCGCTCCCTGCGCAGCCCCCGAGGGTTCGAGAAACTCGACTGTCGGCACATCAGTCGGGATCGAGGCGGCGGCGGGAACGTGGCTCGCCGTTGCCGAGCGTGGCCGGCGATTGCACTACCTGCCCATCGCTCGCAACTGCGCCATGGTGGGCGACGCGCACGAAGCCGCGTGCTGCCTCGAGCTCACTTGGGCCCGCCTCGGCCGCGTGGTGCGCCTCATCGATCTCGCGTCGATCTCGGTCGATCTCGGCCGCGTGGTGCGCCTCGTCAATCTCGCGTATTCGCTTGCGGCAGGCGTTGAGTGTCGCTGCCATCGCGGAGGCCCGCGCATCCGCTCTCGTGTGCTCTTGGCGGATCGATTGACATTCCTCTTTGAGCGGCGTGAGCGCGCTGCCCAGTCGTACGACCTCCGAAGCCGCGGCACAGTGCTCGCGGCGCGCGCGCAGCAACTCGAGACATGCGCGCCCCGGGGCCGTCGCGCCGAGGGCTTGGGTGAGCGTCGAGCCCGCATCAAGAGAAGGCGCCTGACTAGCGGGCGCGCCGAAGCTGGCTGCTGCCGCCGTGTGCAGCATGCGAATCTCAATCTGGTCCTCATCATCCTCTTCGTCGATCTCGCTGATGAGTTGCGCGCCGGCGGCGTCGGAAGCAGCGGCCGAGCCGCTAGGAACATCGTCGAGCTCGGCCAAGGGCAACTCGATCGACAGAGCGCTCAGGCTGCCTCGGGCGACGGGCAGGCGAACGATCGAGGTCGAGACGCCGCGTAGGATGGCGACAAACGGAGGCGCCGGCGCCGCTGCTCCCGCCGCCTCTGTAGCAGTCCCTTTCGTCCCCAGGTCGTGAGCGTCGTCGTGAGCAGCATGGTGCGGACCAAGGAGCACCACGTCGGGCAGATTGTGACGAAACGAGTAGTGCGTCAAGTCGCTCACCGTGGCCGCTGGCGCGAGCAGTGCGACCGTCTTGCCGAGCGCCCCATAGAGCGCGAAGCGGACGGCGTCGCCCTGCTCGCCCTCGGGGAGATGGACGAGGTTAGCGAGGTAGGCGGCTTGTGCGGCGGCCGCATCAGGAGGGTGCACATCGCCGTCGATCTCCAGCAGGTGCGTGTCGGCATCGAGCCGCACGCCTGGCTCGAGTTTCGCAGCATCGAGGCCACGCATGAAGCCGAGCGGCGCTTGAGCACGTGAGAGCAGCAGGCTGCCCAGCTTGGCGAGCTGCTCAGCCGTGGCGTCACCACGCAGCAGCGCCACATCGCCGCCGAGCATTGCCATGAGCAGCTGGCTCACGCGTCCATCATGGGCCTGAGCCACGTGGCATAGCGTGGCCTCAGGATGCACCGCCCGGCGCGTCAGGTCATCTTCGGTGTAGTCGAGCGGCTCACCGTCGTCGAGGGCCAGCGTGACGTGCGGGGGCGGCTTCGTGAGAACGTTCCTGAGCCGCGTACTCGCCTCTGGGAGAGAGGCACTATCCGCCCGGAGCTCGCACTCCCACCTTGGCCACATCTGCTCGACTCTCGCCTTCGAACCGCCAAGCTGAGCCGTCGCCTCGTCCAGCCGTTGCCGCTTGCTGCGCTCCGTCACGGCCGCCGCCTTGTGCTCAGAGCCCGCCTCATCCCGCTTACGCCTGCATGATTGAAGGCGCCTGTCGGCTTCGTCAGCCGCCCTGCGGGCCTCATCGACCTCCTTAGTGAGCTGACACTCCCGAAGTCTGTGTACCTCGAGCTCCTGATGCTCACGATGGCTCTGCGCGGGGTCGATGTACATGAACTTGTGCCGCGCCATGAGCTGCCTCTGCGCCCCCTCCGCCGCCGTGGCTGCCCCAGGCAGCTGCACACAGAACAGGAGCGCGTACGTGCCTGTGCGCCCTCCGCCGGTCAGAGAGAGCTGTTTCACCATCTCTTTCCACGGCAGGCAGCCGGCAGAGAACCGAAGGATGGCTGGCTGCGTGATCAGAGCAGCCGGCTGTATGTCATCGTTCGATGCAGCACCGTCAGGGGGCTCCAAGTGGACGTCGATGCTGTGCTCCGCGGCTGGTCCGTCCGTGATGACGTTGTCAAAATCGTCAGTGAGACATAGCATCGGATTCGTCAACTGATTCGTCGGCGTGTCTGCCCAGCCGTCGCCGTCGCCGCCTCTGCCATGGCTCGAGCGGAAGCGATCAGGCCATCCCCCGAGGAGCTGCAGCTTGGAGGCGCTCCCAGATTGAATGAGAAGCTCAAGCGTCTGCTCATAGCGGAGCCGATCGGGAACGATCTTCTGGAGCAGTGCGAGCCTCGCCTTGCTCGATGCATCTCGACCGAGCGTGGTCACACTGAATCGCACCGTCACCTCGTACGCTGTCTGCGCCGCCATGGTGGGCAGCAGCAAGCCGTCGAGCGTGCGTGAGTGCGTGCCTGGATGCGCCTTCGACTTGATCTCGATCTTGCGCTCCCCGTGGATCCAATACTCGCAGCTACAGCTATCGGAGGACTCGAGCTGGCTGCCATCCTCTAGCAGCACGCTGACGTGCCACGAGCCATCCTCTTGCGCAGGCAGCGTCGTAGCGTGCCGTGCCGTGCGTACAAGTGGCGCGCTCACGAGCTGATCAGCAGCCGTGGCGATGCGCAAGCCGCACGGCACTCTGCCAGGGACGATCCTCAATGGCACTTTGGCTGCAGGGAGGCTTCCAAAGGTGACTCGCACGCTGTGCTGCTCGCCGGGGGGGCTGATGGCGAAGACTCGACCCTTGAGCAGCGTGCTGGCACCGCGCGGCTGCTTAAAGCCATCGATGCCGGTGCCATCCTCACCGGCCTCCACCATCCACTTATGGCCGGCATTTTCCACAGGCTTGGTGATCGAGCCATAGGCATCGACGAGCGACACGGTGAGTGTCACCTCATCATAATTGGCCACGGGGATGTCGACGCCAGCAACGGCCTCGGCCACGCGGACGCCAGCTGGCGTGCCCGGCTCCACGTCCACCTGCGTCGGCTCACTGATCGCAGCGAACTGCTCGACCCATTCCCCTTCCCCTTCCAAAGAGAGTTTGAAACTGCGCACTCGACAGAAAGTTTGGAAACTGCTCACCGGTTGGCCCTCGTCGATGTGGCAGCCTATCTTTACTTCTTTCCGCACTGAGCATGCGTTTGCCCCCGGCGACCGCTGCCAGCCATCGCCAAGGAATGTGAGCGATGCTTCGCCGCCGGCGCCACAGTCCGCGAGGACCGGAATCAGAGTCGAAAGCGCCGTGGGGTCGAGGAGTATCGTCTGGTTGGCCTCCGAGAAGGCGTGCACTTCGAGCCAGAAGGGCTCGCCAGCTTTGGCCGTTGGAGGGGCGCCCAGCTGAAGGTGAGTCGGGTGAGGAAGAGTCGGGGCGTTGTTCCCAGCACCCTCCTCGACCTCGACTAGCACCTCGACTTCGTCGACCTCGACTTCGTCCTCTTCGACGGAGAAAGTCACCGAAGGCTCCGAGCGCACCATCTCGTGGCCTTCCTCATCCCAGATGGAGAAGACGAGCACCAACGCTGCTTGGGGGGGCGCATCCTCGGCGATTCTGAAGCGACCCTGCAGATTGAGCGGCTTGCCGTTGCTCTTGAGCGCGAGGGTCGAGTCGTCATCCTGTGGGAACTCGAGAGAATTGTCGAAGAGAAGGCACTCGTTCTCTATCGAGATGCCATCTCGCTCGAGCGCTAGGTAGACCGCGTAGCCGGTGCATGCATTGCCGTAGTTATCCCTGGCCTGCAGTGTGAGTGCCGGCAGAACGGCGCCACGCTGAAGCTCGCCAAGAGTGTACCCGTCGGGCGAAGTTACGACGAGCTGCGTCGGGATGCCGGCGGCTGGTGTGACTCTGAGCTGGTTCGATGGTGTCGTCGAGCCCACCGCAGCATAGTCGCCCCACGAAAAGGTCAGCGTGAGCGTGCACATACGCTGCGGCAGCTTGCCATCGAGGCGCAGGCCCGTGCAGCGCACTGCGCGCACGCCATCCCCATCCGCAGCCGCGAGGTCAAAGACGGCCTCACCGGCGAGGCTGAGCGAGATGGAGCCCGTCAGTGAGATCGGGTGATCAAAAGTCGCCGCAGGAAGCTCGAAGGCATTCCCAGCGACGTCTTTGGCCTTGAGGTTCACGGGCGGCAGGAGGGTCCCCACAGGATGGTCATGGAGCTCCTGAAGACCTCCGTCCCACTCGACCTCAAACGTAGCAGCCTTGTCTGCGGGCAGGACACTGATCTCGAACTTGGCCTTGGGGCCCCCACTCGCTAGCTGTGCTTCAAACTTGTGCGTGCCACTCGGCAGCTGTGGTAGCTTGAAGAAGAAGTCGGTGCCGCCACCTGGCAATTGCTTTGCTTCCAAGGGCTCCCAGTCGCCTCCACCTCGGCCTAGCCTAGAGAGCCTGAGGGTCAGAGTGCTCCCGAGCATCTTCTTGCCCGTGTGGTCCTTGACATACAGCGCGATCCAGTTCGGCACGCTCGCCCAGGCCTGTTCGAGGGCGAGCGGCAGAGGCACCACCTTCTCGTGCTTGTCGCGCGTGAGCGGCAAGAAGTTGTATCGGGACCTGTCGACCTCGTCATTGAAGCAGATCTCCTTCGGCTTCTGCTTGTCCAGCTGTCTTTGCGTCGCTTGGCAGTGCTGCGCGACCTGCGTGGAATTCGGGTAGTCGAAGATCGACGTGATCTCAAACTCCTCCGGCTCCACGTCATCAGGCACGGGCGGCGGAGTCGACGTGATCCGTTTGATCCGCACCTTGCCAGTAGTCGCCTGCCGGCACGCCTCTTGCAGTCGCTGCACGCCGCCTTCGATGATCGGACGATCGGACTCCCAGCGCACGTTGATCGAGCTATCGGAGAAGACGAAGCCGACACACTCACCCCAGATCGTCGCGCTCGAGACTAGCCGTGGGTTCTCCTTGATCTTGACGGCCATGCCCTTGTCGCGCGCCGTCGAGCCTCCACCTGCGCGGTTGCTGCGCGCCTTGATCTCCTTGCCCTTGAGTCGGATACCATGGCAGATGACGTCACCGGGGCGCTCTTTGTCCAGCTCGACGTCCCCAGCGTCGTACAGGAACTCGACCTCGTCGTCGTAGTGGCGGTGGCACTCATCTAGCCACTTACAGAACTCAAGCGCCCTGTCCTGCAGCTCCACCTCCTTAGAGCGAATGGTCTGCGGGGACTGGCGTGGCATCGACGACGACGACGAGCCGCCGCCAGAGCTCCTCGCAGTGGCGCTGCCCTTGTCCTTGACGTACTTCTGCTTGAGCTCCTTGACGAGCAGAGATGCCTTGTCGTCGCCTTGTTGCGCCGCCTTGCCGTGCTTCAGGTACGCTTTGGAGTTGTCCAACGGCCAATCTCCCTTGAGCCAGAGAGTGCCGTGCCAGCGGCCCCAGACCGCCGCCGGAATATCCTTGATGAGGCTGGGCTGTACCCCCTGCGCTTGGAGCAGCATGCGGGCCTGCTCGCTCTCGCAAAACGGGAGCGTCTTGAGGTCTTCACCGAGGAGGCGCCGCCCATTGAGCATCACGTCGAAGGAGCCACCTAGCTCAGTCTCCCCACAGTCAGGTATCGAGGGCTGCCCCCTCGAGTATGGGTAGTAGGTCGCACAAAGCAAGTACGAGCCCTTCTTGTCACCGGCGGTGTACACCCCCCGGATGAACTTGTTCTGGAGCGATGGAGGCCCCTCACGCTGTGTCGAAGAGGAGCCAGCTGCGGGCTCCGCCGCGCACGCCGCGGCCGCCATTTGGCGAGCGTTGAAGAGTTTGGAGATGTATCCCTCTTCAAGGATGCGCTCGTTAAGATTGATGAGACTCACCAACCGCCCGTGCGTCCAGACCTCGATCGACACATGGATCATCGGCAGTGATTGCCAATCGGAAAGGCAGTCAGCAGGGAGCGGCAGTAGGTGCTCGAGCAGCCGGTGATCCAGATGTTGCGCCTCCGCCGTCTCCGATCCAGGGCGGGGCACAAGGAAGGGATAGTAGAGCTGGCAGAGCTCGTTGGCGAGTCCGTCGAGGTCGCTCAACGACGTGAGCGCCTCCTTGGCAAGGGACGCCACCTCGAGGCACGTGATGAGCTCGCCCCATCCCGCATAGCGGCTCATTACCTCCTCGATCGCGGGCTCGCGGAAGTTGCGGTACTTGAGGTGATCGTGAGCGCTAGGGTTCCAGCTCTCGTCCTTCTGCTTCATTGTCGCGTACTCTTGCTTCTCAATCGAGCACAGTTGCTGGAGCGGCCCAGACACCTTACGCACACGCCCCGTCTCGTCGGCGAGGCGCGCGCTCCCGCCCTTTTCGCCCACGCCATACTCCCCAAGCGCGCCTGAGAAGAAGGAGCGGTGGCGCACGTCGACGGCGCGCTGCGAGGGCGAGGCACACGCGAGCCCGGTCAGCAGGTGAGCTGATGAGCTCGGCCATCAGGTGAGCAGGCCAGCCACCGAGAAGGCTGAGCTGAGGAGAGGGCTTCATCAGGCCGTGCCCCCCCCACACGCTCTTGTCGTCGGCAGCGCACCGTCTTTGCGGAGTGCGACTTGCCATCTTTGGCCCAATTAAGTAACGCGGCGGCGTCGAGGCCCTTTCCATTGTCGAGCATTCGGAGGCCGTTGGGGAAGTCGTGGACCTCTGTAGATCCATCTTTGAGAATGATCTCTTCCCGAAGTGTCTCTGGATGGATCTGGAGGACGATCCTCGGCTCATAATGCGGAGGGCAATCCTCTTGACAGCGACGAATGACGTGCTCTGCGCGCAAGGGAGGTGCAGAGCACGCTAGGTTGAGTGGATAGAGGGGCGGGACGCTGCGCAAAGCGAGCGGGGCACCGGAGAGGTGCTGGGGTGCGAATGCGTGCAGAAAACGAGTGGGGGCCCAAGTGCGTGTCGCGCAGCTGCGTGCGAGCGCGAGTGCGTAGCAGCGGCGCACCGATCGGGTTGTCAAAAATCTCTCCGAGGGCTTGGCGAACGGTAAAGATGCCACGCACCGTATTCGTCGTGACCTCGACGCTCGGTGGGATGCGAACTGTCGACTTGATGGTGCTGCCTGGCGGAGTGGCGCTCGCACTGGATGAAGAGCTTCCTCCGGACACAGCTGCTTGAGCTGCATGTCCGGACCCCCCGACAGTACGAGCCTTGGCTACGTACATGTCGAGGCCCCTGTTAGAAGGAGGTGGCGCTCAATACGCTAAAGGAGCAGGTGGAGCAGGCGCGGGGTGGAGCAGATGTGCACGCGGCCACGCAGCTTCCCACGATTGTTGATGTGCCGCGCGAGGCTAGCACCCACCTCTGCTGAGACTCAGGAAGCGGCCGTCGATATTCGTTGTCATCCATGTCATACAGGTCATGCGTCAAGAAAAGCCCCGCCTCTCGCAATGCATTTGCTGGGCCGAGGTGGATAGGAAACTTGATAGGCTCGTTACGTCCTTCCACAAACAGGACTCCCTGCTGCTCGGCTTCCGGCTCGTCGGTGTCTAGGCTCAGGTCGATCAGGGTGGCCATGCGAATATTCTTCGTGGTGATGTAGTGGGACTTCCTGAGCGTCCCGCCCCAAGTGCGCCTCCGTTTCGGACTGGCCTCAAGACGTCTTTTGCAGGTCCCTTTTGCCTCGAGGGGACGCACGAGTTTCGGGGCCAAGTTCGGCGACAATCATTCCTGTTTCCATGTGTTTCGTCGCGGTCCCCCCGGTCCCCCCGCTCTGACGAACATCCTAAAGAGTGCCAGCGAACTCCCTTGTCAGAATATTTGATAATCTCGTCATTCGTCAAACTAAGCTCTCTCTCGGCAGCTCTGTGCTAGCTTTGCTCTCGTGTTTGCCTTCCGACGATAGCAGCTCAAAATGTAGCACGGAAAGCGGGGTTTCGTCGTGCAGGCCCGGGTAGAAGCCCAGCAGCGCCGTCCGGAAAGCCTCGACGTTCTCAAAGCCTTCCGTGGCTGCGAGCTCCAAGTCGAGAATGCCAAACGCGCTCATGTCCACCCTCGTGATCTTGAGGATGGCAAAGGCGACGCCAGCGGCGCCACCGCAGCGTCGACAAGTAGCACGCACGCGCTGCCCAGACCGCAGGCGCGCTAGCTCGGGCTCGCCATCCCGAGAGCATAAGCGTGTCGTGGCGCGCTTCTCGTGGCCTCGGATCAAGTCCACGTACTCAGGAGCAAAGTCGAGCGGCGCGAGGCGGTGGCGCACCCATTGCCTGCGCAGCCACCGCGTGACATTCTTGAACCAGAGAGATGCGCGCGGAGATGGAGGAGGCGGTCGTGGCGGTGGTGCCTCCTGGAGTTTTGCGAGCCGTTTTGCATTTCGCTTCGCGAGCGCACGCTGCGCGGCAGCTCGCTCGTTCTCGGTGAGCTCGTGCCAGTTGGCAATGCGATGCAGCGAGCCGTCTGCAGCGACAGAGATTGGTCCTAGCTCGGTGAGCGGCACTTGCTGGGCGTAGCTCGTCGAGACGAATAGGAGGAAGAACTGAAGCGCCTTCATAAGCTTCGACGAAAAGCCGAGCACTAGATGGGATTCACACAGGTGCCGTAGCACCGGTTGTCGCGTCTGTCGTGTTAACGTTCACACATTTGCAACACGACGCGGTACCGGTATGGTCGCGAAACGGCGTGCCGCGTCCTAGTGGGCGACTGTTGGCTGCAGGCGCTGCCCAGGGGCACCGCGGCGTTCGTCGTCTCGCGTCCTCCCGCGTCGCCTGCGGGTCAAGATGGGCGATGATGAAAAAAAGGGTATGGACCCCGCCGCCGCTGCGGCGGCCAACGAGGCGCGCAATAATTGGTTCATGGAGCGCGTGTGCACGTCGCTCCAGTGCAAGTCGGACAAATTCAAGAAGCTCATGCTCGCCGAGACAGATGGCGCCGCCATGCAAGAATTCTTCAACGACGCGGAGAGGCAGCGCGTCTTTGTGTGTGATGGCGGCAAGGAGCTCACGTCCTTTGCCACGCCCGACCTGAAGCAGAAGAAGAAAATGGTCTACTTCATCAAGCTGCAAAAGGAGGCGGTCACGGCCGACAATTGTGCCAGGGTGGTCATGAGCGGCGACCTGCTACCGGGCAAAGAGGTGCTGCAACACCTGTACGACACGTCTTCGGACGTGTACCTGCCGCTGCTCTCCAACTCGCATAACCAGGGGGGGCTGCCCGAGGTCGTCATCAAGGACGTCATGGAGTACCTGCACAAGCTCGTTGGGACGATCTACGTGACCATCGGACACTCCAAGGGCGAGACGCTGCTGCCGCTGCCGCCGATGGAGCTGCCGTCGGTAGACCGCGCGTCCAAGGACAAAGAGCGCGTGCACGTACTCGAGACCGCGGTGGTCACCTGGACCAAGCAGATCAAGAATGTGCTGAAGCTCGACCCGGAGCAGATGCTCAAGGGCGGTACGCACCCGGGGCCGATGGCGGAGCTCGAGTTCTGGGCGGCGAAGGCGCGCCACCTGAATTCGATCCAGCAGCAACTCGGGGGTGAGCGCATCCGCAAGGTCATGAAGGTGCTCGACCTCACCAAATCCACCTACTGCTCCCCCTTCAATCGGCTGATGAAGGAGGTGGCCGCCGCGTGCGAGGAGGCGAACGATAACACCAAGTACCTCGCCACACTCAAGACCGCGCTCCAGAAGCTGTCGGAGATCGTCATCGATGCGGAGGCGTTCCAGAACCTGACGCATCTTTTCCGGCCGATTGTGCACCTCATCATGCTCGTGTGGAAGCACTCGCGCTTCTACAACTCTCCCGCGCGCCTGGTGGTGCTCATGCGCGAGATATGCAATGACCTCATTGCGCAGGCACGCTCGTTCCTGAATCCGCAGGAGCTCTTCCAGATGGAGCCGCAGGAGGCGGTCGACAAGCTCATGGTGACGCTCAAGGTATGTGGCCAGTTCAAGTCCGTCTACTTCGATTACAAGAGCCGCGCCAACAATGAGGTGCCGAGCAACCCGTGGCGGCTGCAGAACACCTCGCTCTTCCCACGCCTCGACTCGTTCCTTGAGCGCTGCCACGACCTGCTCGACCTGTTCAAGACGTTCGTGCAGTTCATGAAGCTCGAGCGCATCGAGATCGGCGGCAACAAGGGGCGCACCCTCTCCGCCTCGGTCGTCCAGATCTATGCCGACTTCAAGGCGGTTGCCGAGAAGTTCATCCAGGTGCCGTACGACGTGCTCGACGTCGAGGTCAAGAAGTTCGACGACGACTTTTACGTCTTCCGCTGCTCGATCAAGGAGCTCGAGCGCCGGCTCGGTTCGGTGCTCAACCAGGGCTTCGACGACTGCGCCACCGTCTTCGCCGCCTTTAAGCTCATCGAGTCGTTTGAGGGGCTGCTCGAGCGCGAGTTCATCCAGGCTGACCTGGAGCGCAAGCACCTCGACCTGCTCAAGGCCTACAGCTCCGACCTGCGCGACGTGCAGGACATCTACACGCGTCAGAAGGACCAGTCAGCCGTGGGATTCTACCTCGAGCGCGAGGGACCACCGCTCTACTGCAACATGCCGCCCGTCGCGGGCGCCATCTATTGGGTCAAGGGCCTCAAGCTCCGGATCGAGGAGCCGATGTTCAAGCTCAAGGCGACGCTCAAGACGATGCTCGAGTCGGAGGAGGCTAAGGATGTGATGAAGACGTACGGCAACCTGATCGAGGCGCTCGATAAGTATGCGCACGAAGTGCACTCAAGCTGGGAGAAGGGCGTCGAGGATGTCTCACAGGCCAACCTCAAGAATCCGATCCTCCGGCGCGATGAGAAAGGGCTGCTCGCCGTCAACTTCGACCCAGAGCTCATACGCCTGCTGCGCGAGGTCAAGTACCTGCTCGAGCTGGGCAAGGGCGCGCCTGCGTCAGCGCTCGAGCTCAACAAAAAGGCAGAGACGTACCGCGTGCAGCGCGGCTGCCTGCAGGTGATCTCGGACAAGTACAACCACATCATGCACACGATGCTCGAGGTGGAGCAGCCGCTGCTTGCTGCGCAGCTCAAGATGATCGACAGGGCGCTCGAGAAGGGGCAGAAGAACCTGACCTGGAAGAGCCACGGGATCGACGACTTTGTGCGCGAGACGACCACCCTCGTCAAGGACACGTACGACACGCTCCTCGCGCTCAAGACGAACATGAAAGACATCCAGAACGTGCTCGCCGGATGGTTCAAGGAGCCGCTTCTCAAGCGCAAGAGCACCAAGACTTACTCGCCCGACGACTACCAGGAGGAGTTCAAGGGGCACCTGGCCGCGCGCTACAACGACATCGGCAACGAGGGCAAAGAGATCCACAAGATGCTCCTCAAGTCGAACCAGGTGCTCAAGGTCTCCAAGGGCGCGCCCACGTGGCGCGCGTACGTCGATTTCATCAACGACATCGTCATCGACGGCCTCGCGCGCACCGTTTGCGGCTCGCTCGAGTGCCTCAACACGCAGCTCGACCCGGCGCAGATCACCAAGGAGGAAATTGCCCCCTTCATCGAGATCCAGCTCGAGCTCGACGGGTCGAGCATCGAGTTCAAACCCGCCCTTCACAACGCGAGTGGTGGCAGCGATAAGCCCTCGATGCACGCGATGATCGATTATTGGTGCATGGGCTTCTTCAATGTGTGCAAGCTGGTCAAGCGGCTCGACCGCGCCGACGGCGACTTCCTCAAGGAGGTGATGGAGACGGAGCAAGTGCGCTTCTTCGTGCACCAGATCCAGGCGCATGTCCGCGCCAACCAGGCGCTTTGCGAGGAATTCAAGGATTCATTCCAGGCATACAAAGCGGTGTGGACGTCGAGCATCGACGATCACCTCCACGAGTTCCTTGCCCCTCCCGAGGAGGATCCCTCCAAGCCCAAGGCCGAGGAGGAGGAGGTCGTCGAGAAAATTGAGGGGCCGCTCGCGCCCAAGTACGAACCGCCGCTCGACGCTTTCGACAAAGAGATTCATAAGTTTGTCAAGTACGCGAGCAACATTCAGGCGATTTCCTCTAGTGCTGCGCGTGGCTGGCTCAAGATCGATGCCCGGCCGGTCAAACAGGCACTCGCCACCTGGGTCAACAAGTGGCAGTTCCGTTACACTAGCTACCTGCAGTCCTCGATTGAGCAGACCCTCACCGAGCTCAAAGATTTTATGGTCGCCATCAAGAAGGGCCTCTCGCAGGAGGTCGAGCCCGATGATGCCGAGGCGCTGCTGCGCGCGATGACGTGCATCCGCGACGTGCGGCTGCGCGCCGACTTGGTCACGGGGATGTTTGAGCCGCTGCGCGCCAAGGTGCAACTGCTCAAGAAGTACGGCGTGATCATTTCCCAGGATTTCATCGAGATGATGGACGATGCGCCGCACGGCTGGAACGCCACCACGCGCATCACGTACAACTCGCGCGAACAGCTCGCGCCGCTGCAGTCGCTGCAGGCCGAGAAGATCAAGGAGCAGGCCGAGGAGTTTGGGCACAAAGTGGTTGAGTTCCGTGCGGATTTCAAGGAGGAGGCGCCCTTCAACTACTCGGTTGGTGAGGATTGCTACAAGAAAGTCGACGAGTGGAACACCAAGATCGACCAAATCGAGAATGCCGCCAAGTCGCTGCAGGAGCGCCAGGGTCTCTTTGATGTCAACAAGGAGAACTGGAAGGAGATCAAGGTGTGCCGCGACGAGCTGAAGTTGCTCAAGAAGGTTTGGGACCACGTCGAGCTCGTCAACTCAATCTTCAACTCGTGGAAGGCGACGCTCTGGCCCGATGTCAACGTGGACAGCATGATGATCATGTGCTCGAAGATCCAGAAGGAGATCAAGGCGCTCGACCGGCCCGTGCGAGGATGGGATTGCTACCTGGGCATGATGAAGGAGATGGCTGACATGCTCATTGACTTGCCGCTCGTGCAGGACCTGCGGGACGACGCGATGCGCGAGCGCCACTGGAAGAAGCTCATGCGCATCTGTGGCAAGACGTTCGTCATGGACGACAAGATGTCGCTCGGCGTGCTGCTCTCGCTCGAGCTGCACAAGTTCGCCGACCCGGTGGGCGAGGTCGTCGAGCAGGCGCGCATGGAGATCAAGATCGACAAGGCGCTGCAGCGCATCGAGACGATTTGGAACGCGCTCCAATTCGAGTACGAGCCCTTCAAGTCGTCCGGCGTCAAGGTGCTCAAAATGCCCGACACCACCATCGAGTCGCTCGACGACCACGAGGTCCAGCTGCAGAACATGATGGGCAACCGGTTCAAGGCCTTCTTCGAGATTCAGATCACCACGTGGAAGGGCAAGCTCTCGCAGTGCCGTGCGGTGCTCGAGAACTGGCTCGAGGTGCAGCGCCAGTGGTGCTCCCTCGAGGCCATCTTCATCGGCTCTGAGGACATCCGTGAGCAGCTACCCGAGGATGCCAAGCGCTTCGACGGTATCGACGCCTCATTCAAGGAGCAGATGGCGGACGCGTGCAACTCGACCAACCCTCTCGATGCGACCCTCAAGGATGGACGTGACGAGGCCTTCAAGGTCGCCCTCGCCGCGCTCGAGCTGTGCAACCGCTCGCTCTCCGACTACCTCGAGACGAAGCGTCGCAAGTTCCCGCGCTTCTACTTCATCTCGCAGGTCGACCTCGTCGACACGCTCTCCAAGGGCAAGTTCCCGCCCGCCGTGCAGGAGCACTTCTCTAAGTTCACCGACTGCATCGGCGGCATCATGTGGGAGAGGGATCCCGAGACCAAGCTGGAGACCGGCGTGTGCAAGGGCATGTTCGCCACGGACAAGGAGGAGGTGCACTTTGCCAAGGAGCTCGACTGCCGCGGGCCCGTCGAGGACTGGCTCAAGGAAATCATGGTGCACTGCAACATGCAGTTCAAGGACCAACTCGAGATGTCCATCAACGAGTACACGGAGATGTCGCGCGAGACGTGGTGCGAGAAGTACTGCGCGCAGCTCGCCATCACCACGTGCCAGACGTGGTGGTCGACCGAGGTGTACCAGGCCTTTGATCGGCTTGAGCAGGGCAACGACCAGGGAATGAAGGAGTACTCGGTGGCCCAGATCGCCAACCTGAACGTGTACGTGCAGATGGTCCTCGGCGAGATGACCGGCGAGATGCGCACCAAGGTCAAGACGCTTATCACCATCGAGGTGCATGCGCGCGATGTCGTGCTCAAGTACATTGCGGAGCGTATCGAGACCGCGGGCGACTTTGCGTGGCAATCGCAGCTCAAGTTCCGATGGGACGAAGAGAAGAGCCACTGCATGATCAACATCTCGGACGCCGAGTTCCAGTACTCGTACGAGTACGTGGGCAACCCGGGCCGCCTAGTGATCACCGGCCTCACCGACCGCTGCTACATCACGCTCACGCAAGCGCTCCGCCTCTGCCTTGGCGGCGCACCCGCGGGCCCTGCGGGTACGGGCAAGACCGAAACGACCAAGGATCTCGGGCGCGGCCTCGCCATCTGGGTCATCGTGATGAACTGCTCCGACCAAATGAACTACAAGACGATGGCAAACATCTTCATGGGGCTTTCTCAGACGGGCGCGTGGGGCTGCTTCGACGAGTTCAACCGCATCCCTGTCGAGGTGCTCTCGGTGGTCGCCGGCCAGTACGGCGCTCTTCTCGACGGCATCAAGGCCGTTGCAGACGACATCATCTTCGAGGAGGAGAAGATTGCCCTCAAGCGCACTGTGGGTGCCTTCATTACGATGAACCCGGGCTACGCAGGGCGCACCGAGCTGCCCGAGAACCTCAAGGCGCTCTTCCGCGGCGTCGCTATGTGCACGCCCGACTTTGCGGCCATCATTGAGATCGAGCTCTCGGCCGAGGGCTTCGAGACGGCCAAGGTGCTCTCGATCAAGTTCATTCGCCTCTTCCAGCTCAACATGGAGCTGCTCTCTAAGCAGGACCACTACGACTGGGGCCTGCGCGCGATCAAGGGCATCCTGCGCATCGCTGGTGGCGCCAAGCGTGCCAACCCGGAGCGCACCGAGCTTGAGATCATGATGCGTGCATTGCGCGACTCGAACGTGACCAAGTTTGTCAACGCGGACGTGGGTATCTTCCTCGGCCTCGTCAACGACATCTTCCCCAAGATGCAAGACGCGACCAAGCAGGCCGACCCGATCATGACTAAAGCCGTTAGGGATGTGCTCAAGGAGAACAAGGTCTTCATCAAGAACGGGTACCAGGAGGGGCTTCAACTCCAGCCTGAGGACATCTTTGTCGGCAAGACGGTCGACCTGGCTGAGCTTCTCGGCATTCGCCACTGCGTCTTCGCGCTCGGCTGCGCCGGCTCGGGCAAGACGTGCGTGTGGAAGACGCTCCAGGCGGCGCAGACCCACCTCGCCATAAACCCGGCAACGCGCACACCAGCAGTCGGCGACGGCCCCACACTCGTCAACGCGCTCAACCCGAAGGCGGTCACCTCGGACGACCTCTACGGCTTCGTGCACCCGGTGACCAAGGAGCCCTTTGACGGCATCATTGCCAAGATCATGCGCGACTTCAAGAACGCGTCAGGCGCGCAGCTCAATGTGCCCAAGTGGGTGATGCTCGACGGCGACATCGATGCCGAGTGGATCGAGTCGATGAACACCGTCATGGACGACAACAAGGTGCTCACACTTGTCTCGAATGAGCGCATCCCGCTCTCGCGTTCGATGCGCCTCATCTTCGAGATCTCGAACCTCAAGAACGGCTCACCCGCGACCGTCAGCCGTGCCGGCGTCCTCTTCCTCAACGAGACCGACGTGGGCTGGGGGGCCTACTTCCAGTCGTGGGTGGACAACCTGTGCGCCAAGAACGCCCACATCGACACCAAGGAGCAGGCGTGGCTCGAGGCGCTCGTGCAGCAGTACGTGCCGCCCACGCTTGACAACATGCGCAAGAACAAATGGATGCACCTCACGCCGCTCATGAACTTCGGCATGGTGTCCACGCTCTGCTCGATCCTCGAGGGCGTGCTCACCGCGAAGAACGTGCCGCAGGGCACGGACAAGGACGTGTACGAAGCCTACTTCCAGTTTGCGGCCATCTGGGCCTTTGGTGGCGCGTTTGGCGCGGACAAGGCCAACGACTTCCGCAAACTCTTCTCCGAGTGGTGGCGCATGGAGTGGGGCAAGATGAACTTCAAGTTCCCCGACGAGGGCCTGGTCTTCGACTACTTCATCGACGATGTCGACAAGAAGGGCAAGCACTGGCGCGATGTGATCCCCAAGTACACGCACGTGTCAGGCGAGGGCGCCTCCTTCTCGTCCATCGTGGTGCCTACGCTCGACACGACGCGCCTCACCTTCCTGATCGACGATCTCGCGACGCGTGCGAAGCCCGTGATGCTCGTGGGCGGCGCGGGCACGGCCAAGACGACCATCATCCAGGACAAGCTCGGCCGGCTGCCCGAGGAGATCATCTACTTCAACATCAACCTCAACTCCTTCACCATCGCGAGCATACTTCAGGCTATCCTCGAGCAGCCGCTCGAGAAGAAGACTGGCACTATGTTTGCGCCGCCGGGCACCAAGAAACTCATCTACTTTGTGGACGACATGAACATGCCCACGCCCGACAAATACAGCACGCAGTCCGCTATCGCCCTACTGAACCAGCAGCTTGAGTATGGCGGCTTCTACGACCTCAAGAAGCTCACCATGAAGGAGATCCGCGGTGTGCAGTACCTGAGCTCGATGAACCCGACTGCGGGCTCCTTCTTCATTCAGGATCGCATGCAGCGCCACTTTGCCACCTTCGCGACTCTCGCGCCCGAGGCAGAGGTGCTGCGCACAATCTACGGCTCAATCCTCGACGGCCACCTATCCAACGGCTACTCGCAGGAGATGAGGAAAGTGGGCGACCGTGTGTGCAGCGCGGCGCTCATGCTGCACAAGCTCGTGGCCGACGCATTCATGCCGACGGCCGTCGCCTTCCACTACGCGTGGAACCTGCGCGAGATGAGCCGCGTCTTCCAGGGCATTCTCAAGTGCACGCCCGACTACTACACGGAGCCCATGTACCTCGCGCGCCTCTGGCTGCACGAGTCGTACCGCGTCTACAGCGATCGGCTCGTCGACGTCGCCGACGCGACGCGCTTCGAGGACATGATCAACCGCGCCGCCAAGAGCTTCTTTGAGGACTTCGACCAGGACGCGCTGATGAAGCGGCCGATTGTCTTCACCTACTTTGCGGTGCAGACGGACGAGGACATCAAGCCCTACTTCCAGGTCCCTGACGAGGTGAAGCTCTCCAAGATCCTCACGCAGAAACTCACCGAGTACAACGAGACATTTGCGCGCATGGACCTTGTACTTTTCGTGCAGGCGATGGAGCACGTGTCCCGCATTTCGCGCATCATCGACACACCACGAGGCAACGCGCTGCTCGTGGGCGTGGGCGGCAGCGGCAAGCAGTCGCTCACGCGGCTCGCCGCTTTCATCTCGGGCTTCACCGTCTTCCAGATTAAGCTCACTTCGGCTTACGGTATGATCGACTTCAAGGCAGATATCGCCGCGCTCTACGCGTCCACGGGTCTGAAGGGCAACTCGATCGTGTGGCTCTTCACCGACCAGCAGATCATTAACGAGCGCATGCTCATCTACTTCAACGACCTGCTTTCGAGCGGCTTTATCCCCGACCTGTACACGCAGGACGACAAGGATAACGTCTTGAACGGCATCCGCCCCGAGGTCAAGGCGGCGGGCCTCATGGACTCACCCGACATTTGCTGGAACTTTTTCCTTGACCGCGTGCGCAAGAACCTGCACGTGGTGCTCTGCATGTCGCCTGTGGGCAACGCCTTCCGCAACCGGTGCCGCAAGTTCCCCGCGCTCATCTCGGCCACGGTCATCGACTGGTTCCACCCGTGGCCGAGCGAGGCGCTCATCTCGGTGGCGATGCGCTTCCTCCAGGACGTCGACATCTCGACGGACGAGCTCAAGGAGAATGTGGCGCACCACATGAGCTTCGTGCACCAATCCGTCGAGGAGTGCTGCACCACTTACTTAGCCGCGGAGCGGCGCAACGTGTACACGACCCCCAAGAGCTACCTCGAGCTCATCCAGCTCTACCAAACGCTCTACAAGGCCCAGTGCGACCGCGTGGATGCCATGAAGATACGCCTCGAGAGCGGCCTCGTCAAGCTGCGCGGCGCCTCGACGCAGGTGGCCGAGATGCAGATCGTGCTCAAGGATGAGTCCGTTATCGTGGAGCAGAAGAAGGCGGACACGGACGTGCTCCTTGTGCAGGTGGGCCAGGAGTCGACCGTCGCGGACGAGCAGGCGGCCCTCGGCGCCATCGAGGCCGAGAAGGTGGCCGTCATCCAGCAGGAGGTCTCGGCCTTTGCCGCGCAGTGCAATGCGGACTTGCTGGCGGCCGAGCCCGCCATCGCGGCGGCGGCCGAGGCGCTGAACTCGCTCGACAAGGCGTCGCTCACCGAGCTCAAGTCGATGTCGACGCCCTCGCCCGTGGTGCTGCAGGTGTGCAACGCGGTGCAGTACATGATGGCGCCCAAGGGGCAGGTCAAGAAGGTCAAGACGGCATGGGGCGAGGCGAAGAAAATGATGGCGTCTGTCGACGAGTTCCTCAAATCACTCATCAACTTCGACAAGGACAACCTGCTGCTCGAGAACAAGGCCGAGGTGCGTGCCAAGTGCACAGGCACTCCGGAGGCGCCCAACCCCGAGTTCAACTACACGAACGTGAAGCGCATCTCGATGGCGGCGGCCGGCCTCTGCGACTGGGTAGTCAACATCCTCATCTACCACGACATCTACCTCGATGTGGCGCCCAAGCGTGGGTTGCTGCAGGAGGCGATGAACAAGCTCGGCGAAGCGAACAAGAAGCTCGCCGCAGTCAACGAGCACGTGGACGCGCTCAACGCGCGCAAGGCGGCGCTGCAGAACCAGCTGATGCAGGCGACTGAGGAGAAGAACGCGCTGATCGCCAAGGCAGCGGCCACCGCTAAGAAGCTCTCCCTCGCCGAGCGTCTCGTCAACGGCCTCAAGGACGAGGGCGTCCGCTGGGCCGCCAACGTGGAGCTCCTCGGTGAGGAGAAGGCGATGCTCGTGGGCAACATGATGGTCGCCGCGCCCTTCATTGCGTACATTGGGCCGTTCAACTCCGAGTTCCGGTACAAGCTGTGGGAGCAGACGTGGGTACCCGACCTGCGCGGCCGCCAGCTCCCGTCCGCGGAGGTGCTTGACCCGCTCAAGCTGCTCTCCGACGTGGCCACGCAGGCTATCTGGATGTCCGAGGGTTTGCCGTCCGATCGGCTCTCTCTCGAGAACGCGGCCATCATCGTGCGCTGCGCGCGCTACCCGCTGATCATCGACCCACAGCTGCAGGGCATCAACTGGATCCGCGGGCGCGAGACGCCCAACGGCCTCGTCTCGTGCCAGCAGAGCTTCGGAGGCTACCTCGGCATGATGGCCAAGGCGATGGAAGAGGGCATCCCCATGCTCCTCGAGAAGTGTGGCCAGGCCTTCGACGCCGTCATGGAGAACGTGCTCGCACGCGCGACCATCGCCAAGGGGCGCAAGCTCATCCTCAAGCTCGGCGATAAGGAGGTGGACATGCGCTGCAACCCCGACCCCGAGACGGGCATGCCACTTGGGGGACCCCTCTTCCGGCTCTACCTGCAGAGCAAGCTGCCCAACCCGCACTACATCCCCGAGGTGCAGGCGCAGTGCACGATCATCAACTTCACTGTGACTGAGCGTGGCCTCGAGGAGCAGCTGCTTGCAAAGGTGGTCAAGTGCGAGCGGCCCGATCTCGAGGAGCAGCGCGCGGCCCTCGTGGCGCAGCAGAACGACTTCACCATCCGTCTCAAAGCGCTCGAGGACGGCTTGCTCGAGATGCTCGCGAACGCTGAGGGCGACATCACCGAGAACGAAGCGCTCATCGAGTCACTCGAGGCGGCCAAGGAGACCTCGCAGGAGATTACCGCCAAGGTGGCCATTGCCAAGGAGACGGAGGTGATCATCGCCAAGGCGCGAGAGATCTACCGCCCACTTGGCGAGCGCGGTGCGCTCATGTTCTTCCTCGTCAACCAGCTCTTTGTCATCTCGCACATGTACCAATTCTCACTCGATACGTTCAACTACATGTTCCTCAAGGCGATCTCGAAGACGAAGAAGTCGAACGACATTGATGACCGCTTCAAGAACCTGATGGCAACCATCTCCTTCGTCATATTTGCGTACGTGACGCGCGGTCTCTTCGAGAGGGATCGGATCCTCTTCTCGTCGCAGCTGTGCACGCGGATCATGAACCGGCGTGGCGAGCTGCCCGTCGACGAGCAGGACTTTTTGATTAAGGCGCCGCGTGTGATGGACGGTGCCGAGCGCTCCGAGGCGCTGCAGTGGCTGCCCGAGCAGTGCTGGGCGACCGTGCAGGCGCTAGCCGAGAACCTGCCCGAAGTCTTCAGTTCCCTGCCGGCCGATTTGGAGGGCTCGAACAAGCGCTGGAAGGAGTTTTTCGATAATGAGCAACCTGAGAATGAGAAGCTGCCGGGCGAGTTCAACCGGGTGAGCGGCTTCCAGCGGCTGCTCGTGATGCGCGCGCTCCGGCCGGACCGGATGGTGCTCGCGATGAAGTACTGGGTGCGCGATGAGATGGGCGTCGAGTACTACAACGCCATCCCCTTCGACCTGCCCTCGTCATTCGAGGACACGTCGCCCGCGACGCCCGTTTTCTTCCTGCTCTCGCCTGGCGTCGACCCGCTGCTCGCGGTGCGCCAAATTGGCGGGCCGGCGGACAAGACGGAGGCCAACGGGCTCTTCTTCAGCGTCTCGCTCGGCCAGGGCCAGGAGCCCGTCGCCGAGAAGGCGCTCGATCGCATGCAGGTGTCCGGCGGCTGGGTGATGCTGCAGAATGTCGAGCTCGTCGCCCGTTGGCTGCCCAAGCTCGAGAAGAAGCTCGAGGCGCTCATCGAAGGCGCCAACCCCGGCTTCCGCGTCTTCCTCTCCTCGCTGCCGCAGAATGTGATCCCCGTGCAGATCCTGCAAAACTCGATCAAGCTCACGAACGAGCCGCCCAGTGGGTTGCGCCCCAACATGATCCGCGCCTTCAACACCTTCAACGACACCGTGTGGGAGGCTTGCCCGAAGCAGTCCGAGCTCAAGGCGATCATCTTTGCACTCGGCTTCTTCCATTCGATTGTGTGCGAGCGCCGCCAGTTCGGCGCCATCGGCTGGCAGCGGCCGTACCCCTTCGCGCCGGGCGACCTGAGCGCGTGCATCATCGTCGCGACCAACTTCCTCAACGACGCGCCCAAGGTGCCGTGGGCCGACTTGCAGTACATCTTTGGCGAGGTCATGTATGGAGGCCACATCACCGACGACCTCGACCGTCGGCTGTGCGCCTCGTACCTCTCGGTGTACATGACCGATGCGCTGCTCGACGGCTATCAGCTCTACCCTAAGTTTGAGGTGCCGCCGCCCACCGGCTCGCACAAGCAGTTTGTCGAGTACATCGACGAGAACCTCATCAACGAGGGGCCCATGTGCTACGGGCTGCACCCGAACGCCGAGATCAACTTCATGACGGCGCAGTCGCTCGCTCTCTTCAAGAATTGCGGCGAGCTCGCGCCGCGCGGCGGTGGCGGCGCGGGTGGCATGACGTTGCAGGAGAAGGTCAAGCGAATCCTGGACGACATCATGGAGCGCATGCCGGAGCTCTTCCCGCTAGCCGAGCTCGACGAGCGCACGCCGCCCGACGAGCGCACGCCGTACACCTCCGTCTTCCTGCAGGAGTGCGAGCGCATGAACCGGCTGCTCTTCGAGGTGAAGCGCTCGCTCGTTGAGCTCGACCTCGGGCTCAAGGGTGACCTTGGCATGACGGAGTCGATGGAGGCGCTCATGAACTCCCTGTACGACAACAAGGTGCCCGCCTCCTGGGCTAAGGTCGCGTACCCGTCGATGCGCGGCCTCGCCTCGTGGTTGCTTGACATGCTCCAGCGCCAGCGCCAGCTTGAGGCGTGGACGGCCGACCTGGCGACGCCCAAGGTGACGTGGATTGCGGGCCTCTTCAACCCGCAGGCCTTCCTCACCGCGGTGATGCAAGTGCTCGCGCGCAAGAACGAGCTGCCGCTCGACCGCATGACGACCGTGTGCGACGTGACCAAGAAGATGAACCCCGACGAGATTGAGGGAGCCACTCGCGACGGCGCGTATGTAAACGGCTTCTTCCTCGAGGGCGCGCGCTGGGACGTGGCGACGGGCATGATGGACGACTCAATCCTCAAGCAGCTCTACTGCCCGATGCCTGTCGTGCTCATGAAGGCGGCGCTCGCGGACAAGGGCCAGCGTGACGTGTACGAGTGCCCCTCATACAAGACGCTCACGCGCAACCCTGTCGATGGCAAGCCTACGGGTGGTTACATCTTCACGGCCGGATTGAAGACGAAGCAGAGCGTGAACAAGTGGATTCTCGCGGGCGTTGCGCTCATCATGGACGTCGAGACCACGTAGGCTCAGCAGGGTGCTCATTCAGGGGCGTTGCGTGGTAGCGGTTCAGGCGCGAGGCGTCGGGTGGAGCGACGAGGCTCACAGTCGGGTAACACAGTCAGGACTCGAGGTGCGCTGCGGGAAGGGTGTGTAGTGTCGTTCTATTCTGATGGAGAAGCTTCCGCGTACCAAAACAGACCTCTCGTAAACCACAAGCAGCAGCACACGAACTGAGAGTGTATCGATTCAATCGCTACTTGCTGGACTGACCCGTGGAAGCTCTCCGAGGACCAGTCCCAGAGAGCAGAGTGAGAGTACTTCCGAGCCCTAGGCAACGCACGCGCGCGGCAGCCTCGCGCCACTCAGAATCGTCCAGAGCCTCGGCCGCCTGCAGCCAACCGTCTGCGCTCCTGGTGCTTTGGCAACGGCCGTCATTGGCAGCTTCACACCGCCCGCCCGCGTCTATCTCCGCACCACCCGCGACCAGTGCGAGCACCTCGGTGAGTGCCTCGATGCCGCCTAGTGCGGCTGCCGCATCGGCCGGCAGCGTTGGCGGCGGCTCGTTGCAGCCCTCGCTGCTTTCGTCGCCAAGGTAATGGTTCCGAAGCAAGTCGGCCGCTGCAGAGCACGCGAGCCGACGCAACGGAGTCGCGTCGAGCGCCCGCGCCGCTCGTACGAGCTCGAAGAGCTGCATGCTCGTCAGATTCGGTAGGAAGCCCTTGCTCCACGCGAGGCGGACCGATGCAGCGCGGTTGCCGACATTGTGCACGCGCTGGCAGAATCGTAGCGCAGTGCATAGAGCGCACGCGGTCACACCTGGCAACGTAATGCTCGGCAGCACCTCTTTGACCGCCGCTGCCTTGACAGCTGCTGCGACCGTTGCACAGCTTGAAAGCGTGTGCCGCGGTGCATCGTAGCGGCTGCCGTCGGATGCCACGAGAACGGCCACTGGCAGCGCCGCCGCGCTTGTACACGGAGCTGTGAAAGCATCCGAGCGGCGTTTGCTCGGCAATCCCTCGTGGCGGCAGAGGCCGCACATCGTGACGATACTTGTAGGCTCTTGTTAATTGGCTGTTACATGTCACTCAAAACTCTGCCGCACCCAATTTGATTCTGTGAGTTGGTTCTTTTCAAAGGGTACAGTACACTCCTGGAAAAAGTCTCCTCTTAGCGGAGGCGCGCGGGAAATCGCATGTTCTGATCGGGATGTTGTCAATGCCAGCGGCCGCTCAGCCGCCCCTGGCCAAGCCCTCCTCGGCGTGGCGGGCAGGCTACCTGCTGTACGACGGCTGGCCTGCGCAAGAAGGTGGAACCGATAGCCACCACCACCCGCTGCAGGCTCGGCGCACGCGCGACCTGCTCTCTCCAGGCGTCGTTGTCGCCGACGTGCCACTCGAGCCGGCGCCCCCAGCCTCTACGTGGCCTGCGCGCTACCCAGCGTGGTGGACCGAGAGTCCTAAGCCCGCCACCGGCGCTCCTACCCTTCCTACCCCACCGGGCCCTCCGGCGTACGTCGTCGATCTCCCTTATGCTCCGGCACCGCCAGCGCCATCGCCAGTCTGGCAACCTGAGCCGCCGCCGCCGCCGCCGCCAGCCCCGGCGATGGCGACCGCGACCACGCAGACGCCGTCGGGCCGCTTGCCGACCGTGCACTCGCCGCTGATGGCGTGCATGCGGCGCACGAAGCCCATCGCCGCGCCCGCCACCTCGCGCGTGGGTGAGCGGTTGCGCCGCGACGTGGCCTACCGCAACCAGCTCGCGTCGGCGCGGCGCCGGCGGCTCGAAGCGGTGGTGGCAGGCGCGCACCCGGACGAGGCGCCGATCGCGACGGTCCCGCCACCACGCGCCGCCGAGTTGGGTCGATGGCATCCCGCGGTCGGGCCGAGCGCTAAGCCGAGTGCCGCCGAGAAGGAGGCGGCAGCGGCGCTTGCCATAGCCCAGAGGTTCCTAAGCACGACGCTCGGCGGCCATTTTGTGAACAGCGCGACGGGCGCGGGGCCGGCACGCGGCTTCGACGTGCACGAGGAGGCGCCGCCGCCATACGAGCGCGCCTTGTCCTCCGCCGCTGCCGCGCGCTTTGGTCTGCATGATGCTCGCGAGGAGCCACTGACGGCGTTGGAGGACGAAGCGGCAGTGACGCTACCGCCGCCGGTGGCGAACCATGGTGGCTCCTCCGCTACCGCCGCCCGTGGCGGCTGGCCAGTGCGCGGGGCGCCAGCGGAGGAGGCGGCGGCCGAAACGGCGGAGGCGGCGGAGGCTGAGGCGGTGGATGTGGAGGCGGCGTGGGGAGATGTGGCAGCGGCGGAAGCGGCGGCAGCATGCGCGACGCCAATCAGTCCATCGCTGCAAGTACGCACGCAATCTGCTGCGGCGAGGCCTCCTACCGGCCGCATCGGCGAGCCCAGCTTGGCGGCGGCGAGTGGGAGGGCGGCCAGGCGCGCGCCCGCGACGGCGTGGGAGGTGGACGTGAGTGAGCTACGCAAACCGTCACCGGCCTCCTCCGCCACCGCGCTGCCGACCCGAGCGGAGGAGCTACGTGCGGCACAGGCGGCTGCCAATGCACCTCCGCCGCCACGCTCCTCCGCCGCACTGCGCGCGTCACTGCGCCCGCGCCCGCCCCCTGCAGCGCGCCGCTCGCATGCCGATTGGGTGGGTGACTACTCCGACTCGAAGCCCCACCGGGCGGTCACGAGCGAGGGGGGCGGCGCTGCTGTGGGGAGCGGCATTCCACAGCCAACGAGCTCCCTCGAGCTCGATCGTGATCCTGTCCTGCAGCTCATGGCCGGGCTCGAGAACAGCGCCGCGGGCCATGCCGTCCGCGCCTCGTCCGAGAGCTGGTGGGACACGCCGCTCCCCGAGCCGGGGGAGGGCAGGCCGCGCTAGAACATCGCGGGCGTGGACCTCCGCGCACCGCGGTCTGAAAACTGAGCCTGATGGTCTTGTGAGTTTACAACTCTTGGTTAGGGGAAGCACGGGGAAGTGCGGTTGCATCTTACATGTTCCTTCAGAATCTGCGACGGTTCGTTTCACAAAACGTAAACTTCGCCAAAACTTGCCTCTTTTTGTGCAGTTTCGACGCGGTAAGGCTGCACCGCGAACACTGGATCGAGAGCCCGACGTACGTGAACGAACCCGATTCCAGGCGGGCATGGGGGCGGATGTGGAGCCGCCGGCCGAGCCAGCCGAGCTAAAGACCGTCGCCGAGCCCGCCGTGCCTCCGCCGGAACACCCCGTGCGCCGACTCTTCACTGACGTGACTGGCAGTGAGCAGGCCGCACATGATCCCATGAACACGACCTTTGGCTCACCGTCGAAACCCAGATCGCCCTGTTGGTCGCATGAAGCTTCCTCGCCGCGCAGCATCGAAATACAGTACCGCGACAGCAGGTATGAGTCGGGTGCAGTAAGACGCCACATCGACTTATATCGCGGCACTAGCCCTAGGGTCCTGCCCAAGGGTCAACATTTTACCGTCAACATGGAGTGCGCGACGACATCAAAGTTCTACATTCATGCTGGTTCCTTCCACTATGATGGAGTCACGGTCCCGCGTAGTGGAGAGAGCCACCATAGGAACCCGCACATCCGCGTGGTGCAAGGAACTCCGTGGAACATGCCCGCGAGTCCGTCGCCAAGACGGGATTCTCGGTTTGGCTCCTTCTCGCCGCCACCCACGCCGCACACCGAGAGCCGAAGCCGATACGAGCCGCTCGGACCGCAACTGCGCCGCAGAGGCAAGATCGATTTTAGAAATACAGACGGAGGCATGACGCCTTCAGGACAAATCTACTCGAGCTATAGAGGGCCGACGCGCCCAGCCTCAGCAGCCTCGCATTCACCGAGGATGGGCCCGAGGACCGAGTACGCTAAGCTACGTGTACGTCCATCAACGGCTCCGCCCATGCGTATCAAAGGCGAGTCTACGCCGGATGACCTTTGGTGCCACCAGATGGACACGTGGGGAGGAACGCATGAGGCGAAGACGATTGCAAAGTCGGGCATCACATTGCCGTGGAGCCATCCGCGATCCGCTCCACTCCTACGGCCTTAAAGTGAACCGAATCGTGCGGGTGATAAGAGTACACGACACACGACACGTGTCAATCTTCAACGAATGTGCGTGTGCTACTTGCCTGTGTGCATGTATGGGCTGTGGCGCACGCTGTGTTCTTCGGCTTCGGGTTCGAGGGGCATGCATGAGGTGTCTCCAGGGGGGATCGGGATGCCGTGCCCCGTGCGGTACGGCGCGGAGATGCGCATGGAAGATGGATCAGGTCTCAGCACGCTCTCGTCCGCTCGATCGAGCCGGCCTTCCTACTCCTCGGCAAGCTCTTCGAGACGGCGGCCGCGGCGACCGTGGGCGCACTCGAACGCACTCGAACGCAGCACACGCCACACCACAGGGACAATCTCTTATTCTCCTGTATTTCGGCAATAATTCGAAGTGCGAACCTGTCAGAACGATACACTCGGAAATCTCGGCCGGGCGCGACATGCGACCGATGCATCACGCGAGTACGCGGCCGACGGTAGCGTAGGGCCGTAGCCCCCCTCAACCGACAACCCGCGGAGCGCCACCCAAGCACTGCGCACCGCACGGGCGAACAACCGCTCGCACACACGCGTGCCGCGTGCACGTTACATACTGACAAGTCGGACATGACGACCACGCACAGCTTGTGCGCCTGTCTGCACAGCTCTCCATCTGCAGCAGCCACAACGCCTCTGCAGCGACTGAAGAGCCGTCCGACAGAACGCCCTCCAAGACCGCACACCAACGACAACGACACATCGCGCGTGCTCACATCAATGCCGCTACTCCCCCTCATGCTGGATATCGCAGCGGCACGCTCTTCAACGCACTGGCGTGTTGCCCCACTGGATGATGACGCCCATCTACCTCTCCGCGTACTACGACGATGATGATGAAACGGCCCATGCGCGCGGGGCCCATCACGGCGCCCAGCGTAGACGGATGGACGGAAGCGGCGCGGCCTCGCCTAAGCCGACTCTTCGGAACCAGCGTGGCTCGCTTCGGAGCCCGAGTGCGCACTGCCCGGCCTCGGAGCCCACGACGGCGCTTCGGGCGGCGGCGACAGGCGGCTCCTGCCGACGGCGCCCGCAACGGCGCTCTCGTCGTCGGCACCCACGACGGCTTTGCCCGCCATCTCCTGCGCGTGCGCCTCCGTGATCTCCCGCGCTGCCAGGTACGCTGCGGCCATCTCTTCGGCCGACGGTGCGCCCACCATGCCGCCCACCTCGCCCGAGGGCGACGCGAGCTGCGTCATCGAGCTCGAGGTGTTGCCCAGATGTTGCCGAGTGCGGCAGGTAATGAGCCACAGGCACGAGTCGCGCTTTGGCAGCGGCGCGTCGGGCGGCGGCGGCGGCGCGTGCGGCGGCGCTTCGAGGAAGAGCCCCACGTCGCGCTCTGCAAAGTCCTCCCAGCGCGCCTGCAGCACATCGAGCACGCCTTTGAGCAGCTCCTCCTCTGGATCCGGATGCTCCGCGTCCGTCCACATGTGCGTGACGGTGAGGAAGGGGAGTACCACCTGCCGGTAGCCGCCCGAGATGCCCTTGATGACGGAGCCAAAGATCGCGCGCAGCTCGGTGGCTGCGATCAGAGCCTCGGGCGGCAGCACGCACCCGGGCTGCGGCAGCGCGAAGTCGCCTCCAGTCATCTGACTGATCCACTCGCCACGTACGAGAAGGAGAGAGGCGTCCCCGTCGCGTGCCTCGAGCTTCGAGAAGACATCGTCATACTGCATCGCCATGTAGTCACGCTGCAGCGTCTGGAACGACTCCTCGTCCATCGGCGCTTCCTCGCCTTCAGCCGCTGGGGTGCCTTCGGCCGTCGCCATACCCGCCGGCGTGCCCTCGGGCGGCGCGCCGGACGCCTTGGCGAGCGTCTCGGTCGAGATCTCCTCGATCTCGTCCTCGATCTCGATCTCGTCCTCGGCGCTGCTGCTGCTGTTAGGAGCGCCATGGTGGGCGCCCTCGTCCGCTGCGGACGAGGCGGACGCCGGCGCGTACGCGGCCGCGGCGGCGGCGGCGGCGGCGGCGTAGCGAGCGGCTGCCTTCGAAGGTGAGCTCGGCGGCGTGGGCCCATCGGCGGGCGCGACGGGCGACGCCGTCGGCAGCCCGTAGCGCCCGCCACGGCGCGCCTCGAATTCGGCCGTCCGCATCTTCTCGCCGACACTGTGTGCCTCGCGCGCGAGCCGCAGGAACATGTCGACGGCGGCCTCAGCCTCGGAGGGACTCTCGAGGTTGCTCGCGTCGAAGCGCTTCATCATCTCGTGCAGCCGCGAGACCTCCGCCTTGAGGCTCCACACCTCCGACTGCAGGCGGCGCGACTCGCGCTCCGCCTCGAGCCGGCGCTCGCGCTCCGCCTCAAGCTCGTCGCGTGAGCAGCCGGCGCCGGCACTTGGATGAAGCCCGTAGCTATCGGAGGGAGCGCGGCGCGGCGGAACGTACGCTTTCTCCGGTGACTGGGAGGGAGCGCGGCGCGGCGGCACGTACGCTTTCTCCGGTGACACGTGCGCAGCCGGTGCGGGTGACGCTGCCGCGTCCTTCGCGTCCGAGACAAAGGTACGCAGCTTGTCGGGCAGCTTCGAGGACCAGCGCTTCACCCACGCCGGCACGGGCTGGCCTTCGTTCTCGGCATCCGCGGGCCACGCGTGCTGTGTCTTCGGCGGGATGGATGATGGACTGGTGTGGGCCATGCTGCTCGGCATGACAGGGTCGACAGGGAAGTTGGTACTGTACACGCGGTTCAACCTGACAAGGTGCGGAATTCAATTTTCGGACATCGGCAAACCGCCGCCCAGATCGCCGCAGGGGGGAAGGGGGGAAGGGGGGAAGGGGGGCATCATGCGAACTTGTAAACACAAGTATCTTAGTTTCGATCGATCGATCAGATCTCTTTACATTTGTGACGCGACAGTGGTCACTACTATCGATAGTAATTTTCGAACCGATACATGTAATGCGATAGGATTCCTATGATGGCAGTGTGGCCGCAACATGTAGACCTGTTACGTTGGTGCCGGGTTTCCGAGCAGTTCAGTAGCAGTTCTGGGCCACTTTGCGCTGATTCCGCAGGCTTACTTCGGCGTCGGACTTTTGTAATGATCGCCTCTCGAACCTCTCGTCATGTTCGCTGATTCATCTGGAACTGCGCGCACCAGCTGTCTCTCCAGTGCCTGACCGCAACGTCCGTGCCTGCGCGCAGACCTCACCGCCGCACACGCTTCTCGAGCATTTATGGGCGGCGATTTCGACGGCGCTGGCACAAAGGCCGGCCTTGAGGTCTGGCGCATCGAGAAGCTGGTGCCGACGCTGGTGAAGCCCAAGTTTCACGGCCACCTCTTCGAAGGCGACGCTTACATCGTGCTCAAGACAAGCTCTAAGCCGCAGAGCTCGTCGCTCGTTTGGGATATCTTCTTCTGGCTGGGCAAGGAGTGCTCCACAGACGAGGCGGGTGTCGCTGCGCTCAAGACGGTCGAGCTTGACGAGTCGCTCGGCGGCGGGCCGGTGCAGCACCGCGAGGTGCAGGGCCACGAGTCGGACATGTTCCTGCAGCTCTTCGCCTACGTGCAGTACGAGCCTGGCGGCGTCGCGAGCGGCTTCAAGCACGTCGACAAGGTGCATACGACTCGCCTGCTGCACTGCAAGGGCAAGCGCGAGGTTCGCGTCAAGTTGGTGCCGCTGAGTGCGTCCTCGCTGAACGCGGGCGACGTGTTCGTGCTCGACCTGGGGAAGAAGATCATCCAGTGGAACGGCTCAGAGGCGAACAAGAAGGAGAAGGTCAAGGCGCTCGAAGTTTGCGAGGCCATCAATGGCGACGAGCGCGGCGGCAAGGCGACCATCGAGGCGTGCGAGCAGGGGTCGGAGCCGGCGGAGTTCTGGGCGGCGCTGGGCGGCCAGGGCGCCGTTGCGCCGGCCACCTCCGACGAGGTCAGCGCTATTCCCAAGGGTGAGCTCAAGCTCATCAAGGTGTCGGACGCGAGCGGCCAGATGGAGGAGACGGTGGTGGGCGAGGAGATCCTGACGAAGGGCATGCTGACCACCGAGGACGTGTTCATCATGGACAACGTGTCGGAGATCTTCGTGTGGATCGGCAAGAGGTGCTCGACCGACGAGCGCAAGAGAGGCATGCAGATCGCGCACGACTACTGCTCGGCAGCTGGCCGGCCAGCGGGCACGCAGCTCTCCAAGGTCATGGAAGGCACAGAGCCGACCACCTTCAAGGCCAACTTCAGCACGTGGGACGAGCCGACACCGGCCCAGGACTTCTCGATGACGCCGCGCGGCAACGTGGCGATGACGCCGCGTGGCAGCTCCATCGCCGACCAGCTTGGCGGCCTGTTCTCGGGCCTCGGGAACGCCCTCAAGCGCGTCTCCATCGGCAGCTCGATCCCTCACGACGGTCTGACGGAGGTTTGGCGCATCGAGGGCTTCGAGATGGCCAAGGTGGACGAGAGTCTCGTCGGCCAGTTCTTCGCGGGCGACTCGTACATCGTCAAGTACACGTACGAGAAGGACGGCAAGCCCTTGTACATCATCTACATCTGGCAGGGACGGCAGTCGTCGGCGGATGAGAAGGGCGCCTCGGCCATCCTGGCCGTGAAGATGGATAACGAGCTTGGTGGCGGGGCGACTCAGATCCGCGTGCCCATGTGTCGGGAGCCAGGGCACTTTGTGCGCATCTTCAAGGGCAACATGGTCGTCCACTCCGGAGGGAAAGGGTCCGGCTTCAAGAACAGGCAGGAGAAGGATGAGGCCGACGCTGACGGCGTCTCCCTCTTCCACGTGCGCGGCACAAATGCAGACGACACGCGCGCAGTGCAGGTGGACGAGAGGGCGGATCAGCTCAACTCGGGCGACTGCTTCGTGTTGCTCACGCCGGGCACGATGTACATCTGGAAGGGCTCGGGCTCGAATGAGACCGAGCAGGGGTACGCAAAGTCAATTGCGAAGGTCCTCGGCGGTAGCCGCTCAATCGTAGAGGTGGCCGAGGGCTCGGAGCCCGAGGACTTCTGGTCCAAGCTGGGCGGCAAGGCCGAGTACACGACGGCCAAATGGCTGCCGCCCTCCTCGCGCGACCCCATGCTCTTTTCGTTGTCGAACGCGTCGGGTGCGATCAAGATCGAGCGCGTCTTCGACTTCACGCAGGAGGACCTCGACGACGAGGACGTGTTCATCCTCGATGTGTACACGGCCATCTTCGTGTGGGTGGGCGAGCACGCGAACGAGAGCGAGAAGGCGGCGGCCGTCGAGACGGCGGCCGAGTACCTGAAGGCGATGAAGCTCGATCCGGAGACGCCGGTCGTCACCGTCAAATCGGGCAAGGAGCCCGAGATGTTCCAGGCTTTCTTCCTCGGATGGGATGAGTCGAAGAGGACGTCCTTCACCGACCCTTACCAGGCCAAGCTCGCCAAGATCATGGCGGCCAACCCGCCGCCGCCCGAGCCTCTGATGCCCGTGCTCAAGAAGACGCCCACCAAGCCGGGCGCGCCCGCGCCGCCGCCCGAGCCTACCCCGCCGCCCGCCGCGCCCGCCGCGCCCGCCGCGCCCGCTGCTGCCACCAAGCCGCCCGACGGCAAGTACACGCTCAACTACGAGGAGCTCAAGAAGCCGTCGGCCGAGCTCGCTCCTTTGGGGCTCGACCTGAGTAAGCGCGAGCAGTACCTGTCGGATCAGGATTTCGTCAAGGTGCTCGGCTCTCCGCGCGGAGAGTTCAACGCAATGAAGGCGTGGAAGCAGAACCAGCTCAAGAAGGCGGCCGGGCTCTTCTGAAAGGATGGCATGCAGTACCAGCTCACGAAGACTGCCGGTCTCGTCGAAAATTCGAGGGGCCGCTGCTGCCACCGACGAGGAGCGAAGCCCGGCTGCATGGTGCCCCTTCGGGTCAGAGGCATCGTAGTAAGTTCCTAACGGGCCATTTGATGGATGAGGCATGGGCCCCGCGATGCCGACCAGGTAGATGCATGCACGCGGCGGTCTTGAGCATGAGCGGAGCGACGATGTTGCATCACACAGACGCAAGGACCCGTCCCGTGCGATCATGCGCCGCTATCCGCGAAAAAGTCGAAATACGGGTCGGATGCTCCGCGGGACCCGCGATCTAGTATTATGAATTATCGGTGTCATCTGTCAACTCCCGGGTGTGACGCTCGTGCCGCGCGGCGCGGCGTGTCGCGCTTTAGTACAATTATTGCATGCATCGACAAAAGAGACTCTCCAGCACCCGGCTCAGATGCAAGCCAGCGTGCGCCGCACAGTATTGCAGCAGCACGCGCGTGCTGGAGGTCCGCGCAACGCATGCGGAGTATCCTCCCATGCGCGCTCGCTCAGCACGCTGCGCGGCTCCCCTCACGACGTGTCCTCCGAGCGTGCCGAGGAGTCGATACGCGGGCTGCTCCAGTACCTCCAGTGGAGGCGGGGCCATGGCTCAGCGGAGCTCAGAGGGAGGTAAGTGGGAGCTCAGAGGGAGGTAAGTGGGAGGGTCTCATGAGGCGAGGGTGACGGCTTGGAGCTTCTCTGCAAGGGCGAGCTGCGTGCGCGTGAGGTTGGCAAGGTAGACGACGGTGAGCATGTCCTGCACGGACGTGTTGAACATCTTCTCGAACGAGCCCGCCTGCAGCCGCGGCGCCGCCGCCACCAGTTGCTGCAGCAGCCGCACTGTCTCAGGCTCTGCTGTCTGCTGGCCGCTCACGACCTTATCGACGAAGTCCACCACGCTCTCGAGCGTGCGCAGCAGCTTGCGCACGGTCGTCTCGACCGACTCGAGCTCGCCGCCGCCGCCCGCGCCTGTCGGCGCCGACGTGCCCGCGCTCATCTTGAGCAGGTTCGCCACGCCCACGCGGTCCGACTCGCTGTTGACAACGGTGAGCTTGATGTCGCGGAAGGCGACGCCCAGCCTCGTCTCGCCGAGCGTGAGGCCCGATGAAATGTAGGCCTTCGCGCTCATCTTGTGCTCGCCCAGCCCCAGGTCGAGCAGCAAGTGCACTGGACGTGGTGTCTCCGAGCCGTAGAACTCGTGGAATAGCGTCGTGTTGGCGTTGATCGCCTCGCCCGTCGAGTACCAGCCGACGACCGTCTGCTTGCTGTGCACCCTCTGGTGCAGGGACAGCATGGTGGCGTGGAAGTCCGTGCTGAGGGCCATTTGATCCTCGACCTGCATGTGCGGCACCGGGAACGCCACGGAGATGGTCACCACGCCGTTTTCCTCGGTGCCGAGCAGCGTGCCAATCACAAAGTCCTGACCCTCGCCGCGGCGGCTAAAGTGATCGATGATGGAGAAGAGCACGACCGGTTCCACGTTGGCCTCCACGTCGGTGGTCTGGTAGACGACCGTCTTGTCGGTCAGTCCCATCGCGGGCTGCGTCGCGCGAGGCCCACGTGGTTGCTGCTGCTGTAAACTTGGTCGCGTTGGTTGATTGGCGGTTCATCAAACTACACAAACGGCAGCCTGGTGAGCGCGACATCCCGGTCCCTGCTAAAGCTAGACCAGGCTCTGAATCGCGGTGGGTGGGCGGGAACACATAACACTCCCAGAACTGATACGCATCGATATTCGAAGGTCCGACCGTCGGCACGCGGAGCCGCCGGGGGAACTTGCAACGCCGACGGGCCGTCGGCAATGCTAAGAATAGAGCAACATCAGCCCGCGCGCGGGCGGCATACGAACCGCATAACAGGGTGCCTATAAGGCTTTCCCCTGGGTATCCCCTTCCCCCCATACGGCGGAGAGTCCCCCCACTGTGGGTTCTCCCGCATCCCCCCTGTCTGGTTCCATGATGGATACCGTCCTGTAATCTGGCCCTTCACGTTGGGTTCACAGCCGTGTAACTTTGGGCGTCACACGGCAGT
>Ga0210241_100068_pt1 | contig 71097 bp, 46 predicted proteins | sample ChrtobMetP5a_8mM_FD_155488 | JGI IMG/M metagenome (GOLD analysis project Ga0210241, IMG submission 155488) | Chrysochromulina tobin associated microbial communities from unialgal haptophyte culture, Seattle, Washington, United States - P5a_8mM | ecosystem: Host-associated > Algae > Haptophytes >...
TGCTGTACGTTGGGCTCACTGGCGGAGCTGAGTCAGGTGGCGATGGCGTTGGCAGGTGGGTGGGCAGCAGCGGCGACGGAGAAAGGTCGAGCGGTGGTTACTGTGCCCATGGGTGGCCAGCACGTGCAGCCGGCGATCGGGATCGACGAGTATGTACGGCATAGGGCGCGCTGAAGCCGCCCGCTTCGAGCGGCACAGCAGGTGCTTCGAGCGACACAGCAAGGTGCTTCGAGCGACACAGCAAAAGGGCGCTCGCGCTGTTTCGGTCACAACGGTAAAATTCCCACACTTCCATCCTTACGGTTCGGGTGCGCCACCTGATCTCAGCTTCACTCCGGGACCGGGTCGTCCGTGATAAAAACGAGGCGCCGCCCGGCCCGTGAATGAGTCATAAGATCCTGCTCCCCGGTGTGCCCGTGATAAACAAACGATACCACGGGCCAGACCCGCACCGCTTGTGCTGCGCCGCGCGCGCCGGTCGCCCGGCGGGTCCAGATCGGTGAGAGATGACCAGATCCGAGATCGCACGGATCGGTTGCGGCGCCGGCGGCGCGAGATTTTGACCTATAGAGGGGGGAGGCACAGGGTTTCAACACCGGTGCACTTCGTCACCGCCAACACCCGTAGTGGTGAAAAACACCCGCGTTAGGCGGTACAATGCACCCAAGACGGCGACCGCGCCGGCGTATTTTATTACTATTTTCATTTGTGTATTGTGCAGGCTAAAATGGCTCTGGTGGATCAAAAGTTATATAATGAGTTCCGAATGGACCTGAGGCGACACAAACCCCCCTTTGTAGTAATCCGCGGCGTCTCCATAATATTACGGTTCCGCGATGCGAAAACGCGTGCACGGGACCGTGGTGCCGTGCGCGTTGGCAATCGGCGTTGGCGCTTCAACTGTGACGATCTGTCGAGCCTGCAACGACTCGTTCTTCGTGGTGCCCGAACCCAGCGCACGTGCGGCGCGCGAGGGCAGTGTGAACAGAGGCCGCGCACATTGCCCTCGCTCACACTCGAGTGAGCTTGTGTCTAGCCGTATGTACGTAGTGCACCTCTATCATGTCCATGTCCACACAGAGTTGACGCTCAACAGGCCCGTGCTTTAGCTCGAGCGAGCATAGAAGCCTTTGAGTGTCTTCTCGGGGATGCGCTTGAGCATCTCCTTGGGGAAGGTACGCAGTAGGCCCCAGGCGATCTCGAGGGTGTCGAAGATGGTGCGGTTCTCGTACGGGCCCTGCGTGACGAATTTGGACTCGAACTTGTCGAGGAACTCGAGATACAAGTGATCCTCCGACGAGAGCGCCTCCTCGCCGACCACGGCCTTCATGGCTTGCACATCCTTGCCGATGGCGTAGTTGGCGTACAGCTGGTTGGAGACGTCGCCATGGTCGCGGCGCGTCATGCCCTCTCCGATGGCCGACTTCATCAGACGCGAGAGTGAGGGCAGCACGTTGATAGGCGGGTAGACCTGGCGGTTCATCAGCTGGCGGTCGACATAGATCTGGCCCTCGGTAATGTAGCCGGTCAGGTCAGGGATGGGGTGGGTGATGTCGTCGTTGGGCATGGTGAGGATGGGGAACTGCGTGATGGAACCGGCGCGGCCCTCAACGCGGCCGGCGCGCTCGTAGATGGTGGCAAGATCCGTGTACATGTAGCCTGGGTAGCCGCGGCGACCGGGCACCTCCTCGCGCGCAGCAGAGACCTCACGGAGAGCATCAGCGTACGACGACATGTCGGTCATGATGGCAAGGACGTGCTTGTCCTTCTCGTACGCCATGTACTCAGCGACCGTGAGAGCGATACGAGGGGTGATGATGCGCTCGATGGTGGGGTCGTTGGCGAGGTTAAGGAAGAGGGACACGCGCTCGAGGGCGCCGTTCTCTTCGAAATCCTGCTTGAAGAAGCGGGCGGTCTCCATGTTCACACCCATCGCAGCGAAGACAATAGCAAAGGACTCTTCCGAGTCATCAGAAGTTGAGGAGTGCTTCTGCGCCCCCTTGACGAGGCCGGCCTGACGGCAGATCTGCGCGGCGATGTCATTGTGGGGCAGACCAGCGGCGGAGAAGAGCGGGATCTTCTGGCCACGCGCCACCGAGTTCATGCAGTCGATCGTCGAGATACCTGTCTGGATCATCTCCTCGGGGTATGTCCGCATCTGCGGGTTGATCGGCTGGCCGTTGATGTCGAGGAAGCACTCGGGCAGCACAGCCGGCCCTTTGTCGATGGGTTTGCCGGAGCCGTTGAAGATACGCCCAAGCATGTCCTCGGACACGGGCGTCCTCAGAATGTCGCCGGAGAACTCCACCGCGGTGCTCAAGTTGTCGATGCCGGAGGTGCCCTCAAAGACCTGCACGACCGCCTTGGAGCCCTGCACCTCGAGGACCTGACCGGTGCGCTGCGTGCCATCCGAGAGCGTCAGATTGACAATCTCCGCAAATTTCGGGCGGCGCACGTTCTGCACGAGCAGATATTGGGGAGAAGGGCCAAGGGAGGAGAGGCGAACACGTCAGTGGGGCGACTTAGTAGAGAAAGCACAAGCGCGAGTGCGATCACGTCAATCACTGAGAAAGTCGTCTGCGCCGCAGCGATCCGGCCAGAAAGTCAGGGCGTCGCTTGCTGCCTCACGATTAGGCGGCTGAGGGCGTCGTTGCACGTACCTCGAGGATGACGAGAGGGCCGTTAACACCCTGAAGCGTCCTGTACTCAAGGCGCGGCTTGATCATGAAGTCACGTTTCACAGCATCGACCTGAACCTTGGACATGGTACCCTGATGGGGAGTGGAAGGTTGCGCGGTCGGCTAGAGGGTTCGGTGGCCGAATCAGATGCACATAAAAGCGAGCGGAAAGGGACGCGGAGGTTGTCCAGAGCAGCCATTGACGCGAGCGTGTGTGCGTGAGACACATTTGTCTGACGCAACGACTGCACCCCGCTTGTGACGGCACAGAGGAGTTCGCTTGGCCGGCAGACCCGCCAGCAGACCGCCCCGATCCGCCGGCGCTAGCCGAGATGCTCTGCAGCACGCGGGGGCTTCAGCGACGCAGGCACCGCGGCGAGACACATACTTGGGAGTGTCAGGGAGCGCTTCCTTGCGGAATTCTTTTGTGCGTGTCCGAGAACACATATTCACTGAGCCCTAATCGTGAAAACCCCCCAGGGGGGAGAAGAACCGGGGGGGGGTTAGAAGAATCCGCTCTACATGAGATGATTTACCCGCGGTACAGACGAGGTTCTTGAGGCTCTTCTCCGCCCGCGCCCTCCGGACAACCGGATGAACCTCAACCTCGTCGAGCTGGATGTGCTCCACGTGGAGGCGTATCAGATTAAGGAGGTCCTTAAGGTGATATTCCCTTCAACCCTTGTGAGGCCTTGCAGGTCACAACTCGTGCTGAGAGAACGCCATCGTCTGCACCCACTGTGACAGGTTCTGCTCCATTCGATCATTTTCCAGCGTGCGCTCCATGCTGTCGCCTACCGCGACTGCGAGAGCGAGCTCTTTGATATCGCCTATGTGCGGGTCGACTCCCAGGCCATCTCCAAAAGAGTCGAGGATTATGCTGAGGCGTTCAGCAGCGCGCTCGAGCGGACGGAGGCGACGCGGCGCGTGCAGATCTGCGTCTCCTGTGTCGAACGGCGGCCCCGCCCTGCTGCGTTTGGCTTCTTCCGCTCCGACGATCAGGTCACGTGGGAGCGGTGGAGCATAGCGCTCTCAGTACGCTCCCCACTGGCGCCGCTGCCGCCCGATTTTTGCACTGGCATGGGCACCAGCACGAGCCCGGCCGCCGCTGCCGCAGCCCTCGCCGGTGGCGGAGGCACTGCCGCCGACCCAGCCGCCATGGCCGAGTACCGGCGCAGGCAGCAGCACGAGCTGAGCGAGGCCCTACGCGGGCGGCTCGAGGACATTCTGACCAAGGCCGCCAGCACCAAGGACCACCTGCCGCCCGCTGAGGGACTCGGGGCGGAGGGCACTTGGTTCGAGGTCATATCGGACGCCACGGACTCGTCGCTCATGGACATTTTGAAGCTGGGCTTCGGACGAAGCCAGTCCATGTTCACGACGACATGACAGATGCGGTGCAGCGGTGGAGGAACACGTACGTAAGTAGAGAAAGTCCCTAGTCCCTAGCGTGAAGTGAGTCGAAAACACGCCCGCGCGGTCCGGCGCCCCGGCAGCGGGCACAAGGTCTGCGGTACTCAACGGTCGCGGTCTGCGCGTGCGGGATAAGTGCGGGACAGTGGCACGAAACGGGCGAGCGGGGCATCCGTACGCCCCCGATCGGTGCGATCGCGCCTCGCGCGCCCCCCGCGTGACCCGACCTCCCCCCACACCCCGCTGACACCCCCCTCCCCCGCGGCGGTCCACGACCCCGCCGCGGGTGCCGTCCCAACCCCGTCCCCGACACGACGGCGACCGACCGGTGGCACGAGCGACGAGCGCGGGCGGGGCCGCGCGGGGGGGCGCGGAGGCTGCGGCGGACGTCCCCTCGTCCCGCCCGCCGGCGGTCGCCGTGGTAGCGTATACGTACCCCCAGGCATACGAAAACACGACGTAGTAACTACACGAAAGCGTGGCGGTACGCGAGCCGCGTGTATCGAATACGAGACGAAAAGTCGAGAGTCAGAACTCAGATGCGAGATGTGGACGCTCGGGACGGGACTGGAGGGTGATCGGCCGCGCCGGTAGCCCGTAGGTAGCCCGTACGGGGTTCGGACGCGTTCGGTTCCCGTTCCCGCGCTCCCGCGGGGGTTCCGGCGCCGGCCCGGCGGCTGAGCTGTTCGGTTCCGCCCCGCCCCGCCCCCGGGTTTCGAGGAGGCAGCGGACCCCAGGGACCGGACGGCGACTGGAGAGATTGTGCTATGTGGGCAGTCCGTTTGGGGGGCGCGCAAAATCCAAAACAAAGGCCGAAAAGCCTTACCACTGTTGCACGAATTGCCGGTTGCGCACAGGAACCCGAGGGAAAACGTCGAACAGAGTCAACACCCCGACGAAAGGCTCTCCCGTCTCGCGATCCCCATGTTGAGCAACGCGTTCGCTTATCCGGGCGCCGCGGCGACGGTCCGCACGGTTCGGCGCCCACTTTCTTAGCTCCCGAAACACCTTGCGTCCTTGATGTCCACGTTTGATTTTCACGCGGCTCATACTGTGCTATCCACTCGAGACCCAAAATGTGAGCAGTAGATGTCGCCCCTCGCTAGCCTGCATCCAATGCTGTACATCCGCGGCCAGCCGCATCAGCAACAAGCCGCGCGGCGCGAGGTCGAACGAGATCCCGTCGTTAGGAGTCTCGCGGTAGCTCTTGAGCGTCGCTGCCGAGCCGAGGCTGAGCACTGCTGTAGTAGCGCCTCTGGAGTTTCCCACGTGCTCGAGCACATGTGCAATCTGCCCTGGCTCGCACGCGTGAACAGTGCAGCGGTCAGGCACGGCACCGGGTAGCGCCGGCGTGAGCTCGCGAGCCAGCTGGTCCGCCCACGGGGGCAGCGGCGCACGCAGCTCGAGTAGCCCTGCCACCGAGCCGTTGGGGAGCCTCCAGCCGCTCGTCGAGATCACCTCATGTTGCAACAGTTTAGCGTCAGCTTCGGTGAGCCACGCGTCCGTGTACAGCCTGTCACCGCCGCTGGCATGCAACGGACTCAGCGGACGAAAGGATGCCTCGCCACCAAGCACTCGGGTAGCGACGGTGGTCGCCTCATCCACGCTCGCGCCCTGCGATCTCGAGAGACGAGCTGCCGCGAACGCGGCCTCAAAATCGATCGGCTCGACCGTCGCCGTCACATCGGTCGCGGCAGCATCGGAATGTCCGCCTCGCAGCCTCTTGAGTGCCGCCTCGGATGTTTCGGGAGGTGACCCGACGGATGCTTCCGTGGGCGGTGCCTCCACGGGCGTCAACTGCAAAAGGTGCCGCTGCGCACCGGCGTCGTGCACCGCAAAGTATCCGTGCGCCGACAAAAAGGACGGTGTCTCCTCGGGGTCTGTCAGCCGCTCGACCGCTTCGGCGATGGACGGCGGCAGGCGGCGACGGTGTGGGTTCGGCCCACCACCCAGATGGCAGCGCCGACCGTCCGGACCAATGTAGAAGCTGACCGGTGGCAGTTGCTTGAGCGGGCGGAAGCCGAGGGACGCCCAACCGCCGCCCTCACCCCAGTCGCGGTCGATCACCGTGACGATCTCGTCGGGAGACGCGTCTCGTCGAAAGGCTGCCATGAGCTTCGTAATACCCCCCACGACGGTCTCACCGCGCCGGCTGCAATAGCGGATGAGCTCGTGCGACGCACGTGGCTCGCCACCATGCCGCCGCACGTTCCAACGAGGAGAAAAAGAGGCCACGGCAACCAGCGCGTCGCCTTGATCATATAAGCCGTAGCGATACCGCGCCTTGGTCGTGCCCCACAGGTGGTTCTCGAGCAGAAAGGCGTCCAGTGTGACCGAATCAATACGTCGGGCTACGGTCTTGCGCGCCATCACTCGTGCCGACTGGCCGAGCTTGGCCAGCAGTCGGGATCGCACAATCTGGGAGTGCTCGCTCCATTGGTCCTCCCACAGGTGCACCAGCGAGGCCGGCCTTCGCGGGGCGAAGCCATCGGTCAAAGCTCCTGTCGACGCTGCCGGAAGTGTCTCCGCCAGCGAGCGAGGCGTCGCCAGCAGATGGAGCACAAGTAAGGAGGACGAGCCGCGAACTGCGAGCAGTCGTACTGCAGCGCTGCTTCTGGCGCCGTCGCAACGTGGAAACCGAAGATTGCGGCTGCGAAACCCCTCGCTGTGCAGCCAAGTAGAAACGTCAGAAAACCACGTTGGCGTCGTTGATGTGTGTGAGCCAGGAGCCATGTGCGCTGCTCAGCGAGGGCGTGGAATCCTGGGGTGTGAAGAGACAAGAAGACTGGCACACTGACACTCGCAGCAAAGGGACTGTGGCGACAAAAAGGGTGACATGAAATAATTTGCTTGCAGCACGCCCGTCTTTAGGCTCTCCGTACACAAAAACCCAACGCAAACGCTCCAAAACCAACATGATAACACGTCTCGTACGCTCAACGCAACTAACTTTACCTAGACGCCGAATGTAGGTCGTCACTTAATCTTAGGAGCGTTGACCACAGAGAGACGCTTCTCCTTCACCGAGCTCTCTTTTCTCGATGCTAGCGCGGGCTTCACAGGGTTGGGAGACTCCTTGACTTCTGCAGGGATGGCATCGGTAGGCCTAATTTCGGATGGCTTCGCTTCAACTGGCTTGGAAATCTTGGTCGCCAGCACCACCTGTCCTTGCTTGGTTCGCTTGCCGCCTTTGTCGGCCATAGTGTCCATAGGCTCCGTCGACGGCACGAGAGCGACCGCAGTAGCCAGGCCAGTCTCCTTTGCTGGCTCATCTGGCTTCTTCCAATCAAATGACATTTCACTGTCCTTGGTGACTGCCCTGGGCTTGCGAGGCTTACGAGATTTGCCGTCATCAGCACCTAGCTTCTCGTCGAGGCCGGTGGCAGCAACTACTTTTTGTCCTTTGCGCGCAGGTGGGGTAGGGTCGATACGAATGTGGTTGGGGCGCAAGAAGCCGCCAAAGTCGTGCGTGCATTCGAAGCACCGTCGTCCCTTAACGGATCCATCGTTGCGGCCGACTGGGTCGTCGTATTGCACGCCGACCCAGTAACCCTTGCCGATCTCGGGAATCTTGCCAACGAAGCGCACTTCAGCCTTGCGATTGCCCGGGTCCACTATGACACGGTCGCCCTGCTTGACCTTACATGCCAGATCGGCCATGTGCTCGTCGTTGATGAGAGCCTTTGACGCCTCATCAGGTACCATCCAGATCGCGGGGTTCTTGGAAAGCTTCATCTGGAATTTGGCCAGGCGTGGCGAGACGGGTGCCTCGGCTACAACCCCTCCCTCTTTTTTCGAGAGCGGATCGGGGTAGCCGAGAAGCCGCAGCACCTCAACACAACGCGCACGCAGCCAGCTCGTCGGCCCAAGGGCGATGGTCATCAGAGGGCCCGCGCCACCCACACCAAGAATCGTCTCCTTGCCCACTTTATCTTGTGCCATGCAGACGAGGGTGGACGCGGCAAAGCCTTGTGTCTCACCCTCCAGCTGCCGCAAGAGGTCCACAAGCTGAGCGATCGCTCCTCGCATCTCGGCAATCAGCCGACGGTGCTGGCTCTCCTGAGATATGCCCCAAATCGCGCAAGCTGCGTACTTCTGCGCGGCAGGCGTGCCCTTGCAGAGCAGCTCTACCATCGGCTCGATACCGCCATGCCGGACAATTTCGTGGCGGTGGTCGCCCTGGTTGCGCGCGAGCTCAGCTAGCATAGCCACTGCTGACTCCTTCGTCTCTGGAGATCGTTCGATGAGACCGGTCAACGGCGGTGCCGGGGACGGCACGGGTCGCGGAACTGGTGGCGATCGATGAAACTCCGTAAAGGCGGCCCCATTCGTTACCACGGCTGCAGAATCTGGTATGACTTCCTGCGTATGCGGGGCGTCCCTACGAATGTCCTTCATGCACTCGACGAGGGGCTTGATGCCACCAGCCTCAACAATGGTCACTTTGGAATCAACGCTTGTTGCGAGTTGCCAAAGCGCATAACAAGCGTGACGCTGCGTGTCTGGATTGGCATCACTGAGCAGTTCGACAAACTTTTCGATGCCGCTCAACTCCAGGATCTCTGCTTTATTCTCCTGAATCGCTGAGAGGTGCCGCAGGGCGCACGACGCGTGGGTACGAGCACTGTCACATGTACTCGATAGCATGAGCACGAGAGGCTTGATGCCACCTGCGCGAGCCATCTCTACCTTGCCCTCGCTGAAGCGCGCGAGGTCCGACAGCACAGCCGCGGCACGTTCAGGCGGCGTGCCCTTTTCCGAACGCGTGCCACTGCCAAGGAGTTGCACCAGCGGCTCAATAGCTCCCGCGTGCACGATCGCGGTGCGCATAACCGAACTGCGGGACGCAAGCAAGGCTAGCGCCTCTGCTGCCTTGAGCTGAGCCGACGTGTTGCGCTGCATCAAGATGCCCACCAATTGCATCACAACCACGTTTCGACTCTCGGCATGCGCCGCAAGGGACAGTAACGCGCCGACAGCGGATTCCTGCGTCTCAACCGCATCTGACGCGAGCAAGCTAACGAGATAGCTCGACGCGCGCTCCGCGGCAAGGGCATCCTGGATTTCAACGCAGTCGCGTGCGAGTGACTCAATCGCCCGAGCTGAATGCTGTTGGGTCGCCGCCGTCTTCATTGGGTCCACCTTCGGATGCTCGTAGCGTGGATCGAGATACTTTTCACGACGTGGATCGAGGAGCTGAACAAGTGGCGGGATTCCACCCTGCGATAAGATCTGCATTTTGCTGTCTGGGTGATTCGCAACCGTCGCGATGGCGGCGGCAGCCTCCTCTTCACAGTTGACGACCTTCAAAAGCTTGACTAGGGGTGGAATGCCCCCAGCCTTTGCTATCAACTCCTGGTTGGAGGGCATATTATTTGCCAGGTTGGCCACGGCTCGACAGGCGGCCTTTTGGGCCTCCACACGGCTATCGGCCACCAATATGGCGACAATCAATGAAATAGCCTCGGTCTCGGCAATGCGCACCTGCAGCTCTTCATTAGCTTCGGCAAGGGACGCGAGGCAGAGCGCGCCCACGTCGAGGAGGCCACTCCCAGCATCACCTAGCCATCGGACGAGGGCCTGAATCGCGCCAGCATCTGCGATGCGAACTTGCGTGGCGCCGCCGTGGGTGCAGAGCCTTGCAAGAGCAATGGCTGCCTGCCTCTTGCAACCCGTGGTAGCATTCGCCTGCGAGAGAAGCTTCACGAGCTGCGAAATGCCCTCGTGTTCCACCATCTCTTCGTGGTTAACAGAGTCCAGCGCTAGGCAAGCCAACACCATCGCCGCGTGTTCCTCCGATTCCTCATGCAACTTGCCACCGTGGAGCGACTGGATAAGTAACGGAACGACGCCCTCCTCAACCATATTTCGCCGGCGTGTCGAGTCAGTTGTCATCGTCAGGCTTCGCAGAGCATATTCCTGAGCTTCTACGCGATCGTTTCGGAGGCCTGCCTTAAGCAGCTCGACTAGTGGCGCAACACCACCAGACATAACCGCCTCTTTTTGATGTTTGGCATCGTCGCTTCGCTTCCCTTCACCGTCGTTGTTGTCGCGCAACGCAGTGCCTGCACGCTGGCGCACGTTCGCGTCATCGTCACCGAGGAGTGTGACAAGTTGCTGGGTTACCTGGACGCGCAATTCGCTCGACATTCGGGCGATCTGGGTGAGTGCCATCGATGCCATCTGCTGTGCGGCTTCGGTCCCACTTCGGAGTAGCCGCACGAGCTGAAAGATGGCCTGCGTGCGGGAAATGGCGTCCCTGTAGTCCCTTTGAAGTGTCATCGAGTAGAGCACTCGAGTTGCGTGCTCTTGCGCCTCGATCCGCAGCTTGGCCACGTCATCCCCCGATGTGGCAGCCTCCTTCATCTCATGCGGGTCTGACAAACTGGCGAGCATTGCAACAATCTTGTTTGCAATGTTGAACTGATTGGAGGGATTGTCGATTCCAAGGGTAAGGAGGGCACCCTCGACCGACCTCTTTGCCGCCTCAGAGCAAGGGCTCTCAAAAAGCGGAATGAGAAGGGAAATGCCGTCCGAATCAGCAATCTGCTCTCGGTTCTCGGGCAACAAAGCTAAGCTCTCGAGTGCCCCGGCCGCCGTATCCTGAGCATTGTTGTTCTTGGCCGGCTTCAGCAACTCGGTGAGCTTTGGAATGCCACTCGCACCAGCTTGCTCAAAGTAAGCTTCGCCAGACCTGATGAAGCTGTCAATCTTGAGATCCCTCACATTGAACTTGCCGATTTCCTCTACAGTGAAGACCAGCGTCCGAAGCAAGGCCGCTGCCAGCTCGTCATTCTTGATCTCAGTACCCTCCGTCGGCTTCTCAGAGCCTACGTTCCTCCACTTTGACCCAGGTGGAGCCTCGGCAATGAGTCGCTGGTTGCCCGCGTCAGCGGCGAGCTTCCACAAAGCGCCCGCTGCATCACGTCGCACCTCGGGGTGATCACTAAGCATCGCGATCAGCAGCGGAATAGCACCTGCTCGGGCAATCGACTTCTGATTCAAGCTATTCGCGTCCGCGAGCGCCCATAATGCCGATGCAAGCTCTCGCTGCGTCAAGTGGTGCTTGCCGTCTCCCTGATCAGCCGCCATACTCTCCTGCTTGCTGCCGAGCATCCTGCTGACATCTACTGACATCTTCTCTTGATGCACCCTCGGCTCCAAATGCGAGACGATCAGCTCGATGCCACCAGCGGCGGCCACTGCGTCTTGATTGGAAACGTCTGCACGGGCGAAGTTTGCAACCGCCCGCGCAGCTTTTTCGCGCGTGGAACTCTCCTTCTTAGAGGTAGCGAGCTGCTTGACGAGCTTTTCCGCAAGCGACTTTGTGTTATCGTCATTGTTCTGTGCAAGGCTTGCGATTGCACCAGACGCCTTCTGCTGGCCGAGCTCTAAGTTGGAGTGGCCGGCCATGATGACCAGTGCTTCCAGGCCATTAGCATTGGCAATGGCCTGCTGATTAGAGAAGTTCTTGTCAGCGAGACTCCACAGCGTGCTGGCAGCAGCCACTTTGGCATCTTCGGAGCTATCCGTCACAAGCTGGATGAGCGGTTGGATGCCACCGCAGGCTGTAATCGCCATCTGGTTATTTGAGTTCCCTCGTGCAAGTTCCGACAGGGCAGCTGCGGCCATCGATTGCACCAATTCATAGTCACCCTCGAGAACGACAACTGCCTTCTCTGCGACGACTGCTCGGAGTCGATCCCACAGAAGGCCGGGGCTGATCCGGTCGTTGGACGATGAAATTGATGGCCGATTCAGCAAACCGACCAGTAGCTCCACCCCGCCTGCTTCCTTGATACTATCTTGGTTATCCTTGCCACCTGCGGCAATAGCGGCGAGCGCACGTGCCGCCGTCTTCTGCGCATGATTGCTTTGTGTCTTGATAAGTGCCACGAGCGGCACAATAGCCCCTGAAGAGCCAACCTGCTGCGCATGCTCTACCGCAATGCTTCCGAGCGTATCGGCTGCGTTCGCCTTGGTGCTTACGTTTGTGCTTGTCGAAAGAAGGCTCACTAATAAATTGATGCCACCCTCCGATGCCACCTTTGCTGCATGCCCCAATGATACGCGCGACATGTCTGCAAGCACTGCACTCGCATTGTGCTGCGTGTCTGCGTTATCCTCACCGAGCAGAGCCACTAGCGGCGAAATGCCGTTCGCATTTGCGATCTCGGTGACGTTCTGCTCCATATCGCCCGACAGTTTGGACAGCACAGCGGATCCCAGCATCCTTACCTTCGCTGACGCGCTCTGCAGCTGCATGACAAGCATTCGAAAAGGACCTGCGTTAGCTATGGCAAGCCGATTCGTCTTCACTGACTCGAGGTCCGCATCCGCACCGGCCGAAGTCAGATCGAGCAAAAGCTGCGTCACATACTCCTGCGCCTGATCGGTGCCCACTCCGAGCAGCGCCACCAGGCCGATGGCGATCGCGATCTGATTAGCGGGGCCACTATTCGCAAGTGTGTGAAGAGTAGTTGCGGCCTGGTTGCGCCCAAAATCAGACTTGCCATTGCTCAACACCGACACAAGAGGAAGGATAGCTCCAGCATTTACGATGACTATAGGCGCACCAGGGTGCGATGCAAGGGCCTGCAGATCGGAGGCTGCTAGCGACACAACTGCAGCGTCGTCGTGATCCAGGAGACCGACCAACCTTTTGGCAATCTGTGCCTGGTTGTCTGAATTGCCGATAGCCATGCGAGTGAGCGCTTTGGAGGCGAACTTCTTCGCCTCCGGGGTGCCATCGGCCAGCATTGAGACGAGCGGCTTGATGGCACCATTCGCGGCCAGTGCCACTTGATTCTCACGATCGAGAGCCAGATGCCAGATCGCGGCCGTGGCCTTCTCCTTGCCTTGTGTCGTGCCGCTCTCGCAGATCTTGACCAACGGCACAATGCCACCAGCATCGTTGATGGCCAACAATCGATTTGCTTTTCTTCTCATTTTGGTTGCTTCCTTATCATCGCCGTCTGCTTCCTCACCCAACGTTTGTCTGACTTTTGATGGGTCGTCTGCTTCCTCAACTTCCAATAGCTCGGTGTCAGCTGGCGGCACCTCTTCATCCATGCCCCCAGTTGTTTTCCTTTCTCGCTCGACTATCCCACCATACGCTAGCTCAGCCAGAGCCGCAGCAGCAGGCATGGCATATTGGGCTGTGGGGCTGCCATTCTTCAACAACAGGACAAGATCGACGATTGCTGATTTCTGTACAAGTAGTCGCTGATTCTCGATCGAGGAGGCAAGGTACCAGAGCGCACGTGCTGAGAATTCTTGAGCTTGTAGGCTGCCACTGCGTACGAGCGAGAGCAGTGGTGCCACGCCCTCTTGCTCAATGATAGCGTCCTGCAGGTCCCGGTCTCCAAAAGCTAGATCCGAAAGGGTGCTCGCTGCCTGTTCTTGCATACCGATTCGGACACCAAAATCGACCTGGCCACCGGGAAAGATTGCTTGGCTCTCCAAGCAACCTTCGATGCCGATGCGGAGCGCAACCCAGCCTCCAATGACGAGCGGTTTCTGGACATTCTCCTTTCCGCACAGGTTGGAGCCGTCCAACATGTTGATGAGCGCTTTCACGCCGCCGGCCGCTTTTATGGCGGCGCGCCTCCTGGCGCCACCCTCTTGGGAAGTGTGGCCCTCAACCCCCTTTTTGTCCTCTTGGGAATTGGAGCTTCGCTCCGCTGTAACGGAAGCTTCTGGAGCAGGCAAGCTCATGTCCTCTTTGACAGTATCCCCCACACCTGAAGGCGTTGCATCGATAAGCTGCTGCTCCTCGCCATTGTCTGCCGCCTCGTAGACCTCGACATCATCGCCGTTGTCACGAGCAAGGCAACCGAGCGCGCGGGCCGCCGTCTCAGGTGTCCCAAGCATTTTGCTCACGAGTAGCTTGATCAGGGGTCGAATGCCTCCCATTTTCACGATGTCGTCCCGATACCTCGAGACGGCGCCTATCGCAGCCAGACATGCTGCGGCCATTTGTTGCGTTGCCATAGTTACGGAGTCGAGCAGCATTACGAGAGGCTTTATGCCACCAGCGTCAGCGATGGCATTTGCTGCCCGTGTGCTCCCTTCGGCAAGGCGGAGCAGGGTCATAGAAGAGATCTGAGGCGCACGATCGCTGTCGGCGATGAGCATTCTCACAAGAGGACCGAATCCCTCGGCCTGAGCGATGCGCACACGATTCTCTGACATAGTCGCCAAGTGCCAGAGTGCGGAAGCTGCGTTTTCCTGGGCAGGAAGGCTGCCCTTTGCGATGAGTGACACAAGCGGTTTGATCGCGTTCATGCTGCCTATCAGCGCCTGCGTACTAGAATTATTGCTTGCCACCGCGAGCAACGCCCGTGCCGCCTGCACCTGCACCTCTTCCTCCGGGGCCTCGAGCCATGGAATCAGCGGCTGAATTCCAGCCATCTTTGAGAAAGCGATCTGGTTCTGCTGCTCGTTGTCGCAGAGCGTCGCCACAGCATACAGAAGCCTCACCGCACGTGCCGGCTGGGCGCCCTTATTGCTGATGGCCGTGACAATACGCTTCGTAATGACTGCGCAATTGTCTGAGTGCTCCCTTGCGAGTGCCGTGAGCGCGCCAGCCGCATTCGTCAAAGACGTGTCGGAGGTTCCAAACATGAGCATATTGACCAGAGGTTCGATGCCTCCCAATTTAGCAATCGTCGCCTGGTTCGGGGCATTTGAGGTGGCGCACGCCCAGAGCGCTGCCGCCGCCGCCTCCCTTGTCTCCGGCATACCCGCTTCGCGCACCAAGTTGCACAGTGGCGCGATTGCACCCGCGCGAGCAACGGCGCCCTGACTCTCAGGGTGGTTACGTGCGAGGGCAGCAAGTGCACCAGCCGCGTTCATCTGCATCTCGGGAGCTGGGTTGCCGAGCAACGCAACTACCGGAGGGACTGCACCCTCCTTCAGCAACAAGGTCTGATTAGATAGATTGTTGTCAGCCACATTCCAAATCGCCGACGCAGCGAGCATGCTAATCTGCTGTTGTGCGAGCTCCTTGGAGTTGCTCGATGCCTCCGTAAGCGTACTTACCAGTCTCGGTATGCCTCCATGCTGAGCGATCTCTTTTTGATTGTCTGGGTTCTTCAAGGCAAGCTGAGCCACCGCGCTGACCGCATTCTCCTTGGCCTTTAACGACGTGCTGCTAAGAAGGTCCAGCAATCGAGGGATACCCCCCGCGTCGAGGATGCTCTTGCGGTTGTCGGTCGATTCGCGGGCGAGATTGGCCAAAGATTGGGCAGCCTGCTCTTGGGCGGCTTGGCCACTGTTCTCGTGGAGCATGCCGACGAGCTGCTGGATGATGAGCACGCGATTGACATCCTCAATCGACAAGCGCACGAGTGCTCCCTCGGCATGCATACTAGCCTTTTTGTTAGAGCAACCCAGCAGCTCAACAAGAGGGCCGATTCCGCCATGGTCGGTGATCGACTTGCGGTTGATCGAGATGTCAGCGAGCGCCCACAGGGCGTGTGCTGCCTCCTCCTGCGCCTCAAGTCCGAGCTCACCATTGAGCAGCTCCACTAGCGGGCCGACTGCGCCCGCATTTGCGATCTTCTCGGCTTTGGTGTAGAGTCGTTGGCAGCGCTGTTCATACTCGTGCAACAGCTTCTCGAGTTTCCTCTGTTGCAGCAGGAGCATTCCTGCAGCAACTTCTTCGAGCACATCAATATCCTGCTGATCATCACTCTTCTTCTTCATCCTGTCGCGCAGCTCCTGAAACTCCTTCTCCAGGGCCTCTCGCTGCTGCCGCTCTACTTCGTCGGCCGCTAGCCGCGCAAGCGCAGCGGCCGCATATTGTTTCGAACCGAGATGCTGATGCCCATCACTCAGCAGCCCAACAAGTGGTTGAATGCCGCCGCCTCGATCGATTGCTACCTTGTTAACTTGTATCAACGCAAGGTAGGAGAGGGCCGCTGCGGCATATTCTTGCGACCGGTCAAAAGAGTCGGCATCAAGCAGCGCTATAAGTGGCTCGATGGCACCCTGCGCAGCAACGGCCTGTTGCGTCTCGGCATTGCCGTGTGTCAGCAATTTGATCGCGCGTGCCGCCTGCTCGCTCACCCCTCGGTCGAGGGCGCTCAGCATATGCACGAGCGGTCGGATGCCACCAGCATTTGTCACAATCTTCTGGTTCGACGCGTCAATCGAGAGAGAGAGGCTCCACAGTGCGTATGCTTTGGCGCGCGGCTGTTTGCTATGCAGCAGCCGCACTAGCGCTTCTGCATCTCCAGACTTGGCAATGACACTCGCGCTGTCAGGATTTTCACGGACGATACGCCATAAGAGTTCAGCCGCGCGATTGCTCGTGTCTGCCATGTGATCTTCGAGCTTGCCGACCAGGAGCGCACATGCTTCCTCCTGGTTGATTTCATTCTGCAGGGCCAGCGAAGCGATCGCATTGGCCATCAATATCTGCGCTTTCTCGTTCTGCGAGCCAATTAGTGGAATCAGACCGGGAATGGCGCCCGAACCCTTGATGGCAACCTTGTTGGCTGGATGATCCTCCGATAGAGACCATAGCGCACCAGCTATCTCCGCTTCTACCATCGGCGCATTGCAGTTGCGCAACAGATTAACGAGCGATGGAAGTGCGCCTGCCCCCGCGATGGCCGTCTGGTTCTCGTAATTGTGCCGGGCGATCTCAGCAAGAGCGAGCACTGTCTGCGCCTGCACGTCTGCTGGGTAGGCACTACCTGCCTGCGTTATGCTCACAAGCGGCATGATCCCGCCCAATGCGGCGATCTCTACCTGGATATCGTGATGGTTCTGCGCGATCATCGCGATTGCATTGATTGCACTGCGCTGTGTTGGCGTGTAGCGTGACTCGACTAGCGCGAGGAGTGGCCGGATGCCGCCTGCCTTGGAGATCGTGTCTTTCTCCTCACGGCTGTCGCCGCTCGCTACGGCGGCTATTGCCGCTGCCGCACTTGCCTGTGCATTGGTGTTGACAACGTTGAGAAGCGCAACCAGCTTCGGGATCCCATTCAACCTGGTTACCTCGGCCTGGTTATCCTCGTGGCCATAGGTTAGTTTCGCTAAGGCATGGGCCACCGCCTCCTGTGTCACTCCGCTCCCGAGCTTGTCGAGGAGCAATTCCAGTGCGCCCGTGCGGGCGATCGCAGACTGGCCTTCCGGATTGTTCTCTGCAAGATAAGCGAGCGCGTTCGACACGTGCACCTGAGTAACATCGCTTGCGTCCTTCAGCAGCTTGATCAGCGACGGGATAGCACCGACCTTGATGAAGCTGCGACGTGATGCCTCGAGTTGCGACAAGCAAGACACAGCGAAGGCCGCCTGTTCCTGTAGGCCTGAATCACCACCTCGAAGTGCGCTTGCGATTGGTAGCACACCGCCCGATTCCACGATGGCTTCCTGGTGGCTAGTGTGGCCGTTGGCGATATTCGCGAGCGCTGCGCAGGCGTGCTTCTGTGCGACTGGGCTGCCAATGACTGTGAGCGACACCAGTGCTTTGATGCCGCCTGCTTTAGCGATCATGACCACGGGGTCTTCATTTTCCTCGGGCCCCCCAAGGCCCTTAGCCTGCTCAGTGAGGCTGCGAAGGAACATCGCCGCGCGCTCCTTGACATCCATATTTCCCGTCCGCACCTCACCAAGTAGCTTTGCGATCAGCCCCGTCAAGCCACCGGCCTGCGCGACGTCACGCGCATTCACGCGCCGCACGTGTGCCATAGCTCAAGGAAATGTTGATCGTACGCGGCTGTGCAGCAGGCCATCACCAGACGACGTGCCAGCAGCGGAATGATTGGCCGTGTGTGGTTGGATTGTTGGCCAGGCTTGGTTTCGGCGAGCGCCCAAACACATCTCAGGGGTCCGAAACAATGTTTTTGCTGCCGCGCCGCGTGCATACTGTTTTAAAACACCGGGGGAATCCGGAAAAAAAACACCGTTGGAGCCGGGACACACAAGCCGGTACTCCATCCTTGCAATAGGGTAAGTACCTGTATCTCAAACTACCCACAGGTCGGGTCTTAGCTGCGCCGGCCCTGCGGGCCAGCCTGCGCAGCACCTGCGCACCGCGTAGGCCGTAGCGTTGTCGCGTTGTCCGTTGCGGAGCGTTTTTCTTTTTGAGCGTTCGTGTGTACCCTACCGATGTCTTGTCGACCTCTCAGGTTGCACTGCGGTAATCACACTTCTCTCGACTCTCCGACCGATGACGCGCAACACCCGACGAACCGACGTACACCCGGGACGTCAACGCCGGATGCCCCCCGCCACTGTGTGACTGTATCTCTCGCGTCTCGGCGAGGTCTCGGCGCGCGCTCCACGCTGGCGCTCTATCACATCGGTTCATGCCCCGCGCCACGAACCCACGATGACCTTGTCGCTTTCGATCTTCGGTCCGTGAGCGTCGATCCAAGGCTCCCGCGTCCACCCCGCAAGCCATCGCCAGCTGGCAACCACTTCTGGCCCCCTTCACTCGCGGCGACATCGTGCTTGCTCACGGCGCCGCCTCGACGGCGTGTTTGTAAGACTGCACCTGTGCTTGCAAGGTCGCGAGCGCCGCCTGGCGCTCGATGAGGAGGGCCTCGAGTGACGCCACATAGTCCACCAAGCTCTCCGCACGCCCCGTCGCGGCCTCGGTCGCGTCGAGAGAAGCTCCTTCCATGAGCTTCTCGTTTGCCTCGGCTTGCGAGAGCATCCACGTATGCACCTCGAGCTGCTCGACGCACTGCGTGATGAACTCCCGGTGCGCGCCGAAGATGGCCGCCCCCGCCTCCCGCGCCGACACGGCATTGCGCACGCAATTCTCCTTGTCGGTGAGTCCCTCGTGCTCGGCCCGACCTTCCATTGTGCCCCATGCCACCTTTGCCTTCGGCGCGCGCAGCGAGGAAGGCGGCGCGGGGGGCTCAGCCGTCGACTCGGCGCACGAGGGAGGCGCGGGCAGGCTGCCCAGCCCTGGGAGCAAGAGGCCAAACGGTAGCACCCCCCCTAGGCCCGGCCGCTCCTTTTTGTCAGCTGGCGGCTCCAAAGACGGAGGGAGCGCGGCAGGGGGAGCGGCGATGGCATACGAGTCCACCTTGACCGGCGACGTGAGCAGAGGCGAGCTGAACGAAGTGGGCGACGGAGCCCTGGCCTGCGGGTGTTCCGGCGCCTCCTCTGCTACTGGCGGCGGCGGCGGCGGTGGTGGCGGCGGCGGTGCCTGCGCACTCTTGGCAGCAGCGGCGGCGGGAGTGATGGACAGTCGGCGGTTGGATGGCTTTGGCGCGGGCGCTGCCGTGACGGGCGCTGACGCCTGACGCGAGAGCCGCGGTGTCGGCGCAGGCAGCCCGCTCCTTTCGTTTCTCTCGACAACGACGGGCAATTCGCGCAACGGAGCGACGGGAGCCGGCGCGACGAAAGCGGACGCCGGGGGAACTATTGCAGTGGCGGCGGCGGGCGCAGAATTGCCCTTGGAACTGGAAGAGAAGTCGCGCACGCGGTCAGCGTAGCGCAACGTATTCAGCGTCTGCTCGACCGAGTCGATGCACGGCGACACGGCGCCGATCATCACCGTATGGCAATCACCAATAAAGGAGTCGCGCAGCACCTCGGTGAGCTTCGAGCCTCGGAATGGGATGTGCGTTTGGCCCTTGTCGAGTCCGCGGATGCACTCCTTGAGTGCGAGCAGGCTCTTGTTGATCTCGGCGCCCTCGAGCCGCCGGTCCTTGTTCTCGCAGTTGAGCGTATCCGCGCCGCGCTCGGTGCCCGCCAGGTCGATGAAAGCGAATCGGCCCACCTCTTCGGGCCCTCCAGGAGCTGCCGGCTCGGCGCGCGTGACTCCCGCGCGCGGCGTGCGCAGCGGCATCTCGGGGATGGGTGCCTCCTTGGGAGGGCGCTTGATGGTGAGCTGGAGCACTGCGTGCGAGCGGCTCGAGTCCGCGTTTGCCAGCGTTTCGGCCGTGCGCCGCGCCTCAGAGGCCTTGAGCAGCAGTGTGTTAAAGGCGTCGAGCGAGGGTACCGCCGACTCAGAGAGGCCGACGATGTGCATCTTCTTCTTCCCATCCTCGCGGATGGGCAGCGATTTGCCCAGCTCCTCTCCCTTTGCGAACAGATCAAATATCTTGCCTCCATAGATCTCGAAGGAGGACACGTTCAGCGTTAGGCCCTTGTGCTGCGGCAACGCCAGCATCGAGAAGATGTCCGCTGCGGCCAGCAGGTACATCCCCGGTTCAGTCTCGGAGCCCATCATAGTGAAGGTCTTGCCCGAACCGGTCGCGCCGTACGCGAAACACGTGGACGACTGGCCCTTGGCGAAGATGCGGCTGATCAGTGGTGCAGCCGTCTCAGCGTACACGAGTGCGTTCGAGCTCTGCTCGTCGAATACGCAGTCGTACAGGAAGTGATGCACGTCGGTATAGGCTGTCATATCCACTTTGACCTTTGGCTCATGGACGGCGAGGCAAGCAGGCGAGCCCGCTGGCGTCGGAACGACCTGGAGAATGCCTGGGCCCTGCTCCGAAGATGAGAGTGGGCGCTTGCGCACAACAACCTTTATCCGCGACTCGCTGTCGGTGGTACGCGGCTTCTTTACCGGCACCACCGCCGACTGTGATGTGCGCGGCGAGGGCAGCGGAAGCGTGCCATCACTAACGGACTTGCGCAGGTCTCGCGGCCGTGACTTCTCCATGCTTGCCCCAACTTGAATTCCGACTGTGGAAATGCACCGCGCCTCCCAGCTCGGATAGTCCCACGAATAATGAAGTCTCCGTCTTTCGAATCGACTCCAATACATAAAGTCGTGTATTTTAGCAGTTCCGCTCTCTCCACGGAACTCGAGCCACACGGGTGTGACCCGACACTCGCTCCGAACGGAGGCTCCCACAGCTCACACAGACATACATGCCATGACGAAACTTTCCAAAGAACTCTATGAACAACGTGGAGAGGATGCACGCGGCACCCGCACACAGTGTGCAAAACGCAGCGAGCAACAGTATGTGGCTCGCGCGAGTGCGGGCATGTGCCCACAGTGTGCAATCGCCCGCAGCGAGCGATCCGGCTCGTGCTTATGCGGGCTCATGTGCCCACTCAAACGCCCCATGGGGCGTGCGCGTGCTCGGGAAGCATGTCGAGAGCCTGCTCAAAGAGCGAGGAACGACGCATGATTCGCGTCGCCCATCACTTCGTCTTGCGACGGCGTGGCACCCACATCAGGATCCCACTCCCCAGCACCAGCGCTACTCACGCAAGTGAAGAGCGGCGGCAGGGCGCATTTCGTGTCTACTCGCGCCTCGTCCATGCCGCCGGCACCGCTGCCGATGCGCCGAAACGTCTCCCTAGCGTCGGCGTCGCGCCCCTTGCCATGGACGGCGCCGCGTGCGCCACCTATCCCCCCGCCGTGGCTCATCTCGCAGTCGTCGCTTCCAGGGCTCGCATGCCGTTCGCTGGGCGAGCCGCCAGTGCCGCCGTCGCGCGTGCTGGACGCATCGTCGCTATCGTGGTTGCTCCCTGAGTCCACCGCGCTGCCGGTGCCCGTGAGTTGACACCTGCCCGAGCCGCCGTCCCGGGCGCCGTCCCGGGCGCCGTCCCGGGCTGTGGAGGACCCCACGCGCGGCCCATACACTCCGCGGCGTAGGCTGTCAGGGGGGCTGGAAGGCACGTTGTCGGCACCGCGGCCGCCGCCGCCGTCGACGACGCTCCCGGGCCCCGAGCCCGAGCGCGACGAGCCCGGGAGGGAAGAGCCAATCTTGCTCAGGCTGCTCTCGGTAGGGCTCTCCGAGGGGGCGCGTGTCGTCAAGGGCGTCGAACCGTCGTGCCATGGCTTGCCAGAGCGCATCGAGCCACGCGACGAGCCGTGCGACGAGCCGTGCGACGAGCCGTTGAACGAGCCCTCCGACGACAGCTGCGTCAGCGTTTCCTCAGGAACAGACGACGCGTCAGGCTCCTGCTGCTGCTGCCGCAGGAGCGCCTGCTCTTGCTGCTCCATCTCAAAGGCAATCTCTTCGAGAATCTGGTTCTCGTGGTCGGAGAGCAATCGCTCAGCGGACACATTTGCCGCGAGCCCGACGCTGACCTCGCCGCCGCGGAGCACCTGGCTGAGCAAGTAGTTGCGAGGCAATGGGTCGGCGGCGAGGGCGGGCACCATTGTGGGCGCCATGGTGGGCGCCACGCCCAACGCGCCGCCGACGCCTACAGGGACCCCCTCGGCGAACACATGGCCATCGAGGACGCGAGACTCGAGCATGTAGCACACGACGCGCTGCTGCGAGTCGCGAAGCGGGCTGGCCTGGATCGCGTGCTTGAAGGCGCCCCGACCGAGGACCGCCGAGACTATCTCGACTGTGCTCGCCTCCGCCGCGGCGCCACTGCTGCTGTCTCTGCCACCGCTCAGCGCGTGTCTGAGATGGGAGAGGTCTGCGGGCTGGGCACTGAAGGACTCGATGGTCGCGTCGCCCGAGTGCAGCGAGTCGAGCGTCTGCCCAAAGGCACGCATCCAGCTCAGGCTCGCGCTGATCAGCCCATGCGGTGCATGCGCCCAGACGAGCACGCGCAGCGCTGTCCCGGGCAGGAGCGGCGACTCAGCCGGAGGCCAACAGGCGCCTTCGGAGGTTGTGGCGGCAGCACCCACGGCCGTGGGAGACCAGCCTAGCTGCAGCAACCGCGAGGTGAGCGCGAGCGCCGGCCCACGCAACCCGCTGGTCAGACCGGCGCTCAGGCCGCCGCCGAGCCCGCCGCCGAGCCCGCCGCCGATGCCAGCAGCGAGGCCGCCCAAGCATAGACCGCCGCCCAGGCTGCCTCCGAGCCCAGCGGAGAGTAGGGGTAGCGCGCCTCCAACCTCGAAGCGAAAGGGGTTCAGCAAGTCCGAGCCGCCGTCGTCACCGCCGCTATCCTCGCTCCCGCCGCCGCCTCCGTGGCTGCGCTTGCCGATCATGCTGCCAGCACCTCGCGCACAGCTGCCACCAGCAGTGGAGCGTGGCACAAACGAGGACGGGGGCGGCGGTTTGGCGCGGGCCGCCGAAGGCTCGCTACTGCCGCCAAGGCCTGGCATGGTCGCCGCTGCCGGCGCGCCTGCCGTGCCACTGCCTGGCTTCGGCACCACGCCGCCCAGCCGGCGCTCTCGCGCGCGCCGGTTTTGGAACCACGTCTGAACCTGGCGCGGGTGTACCTTGAGCTTGGCGGCGAGCTGCTTACGCATCTCCGTCGAGGGGAAGGGCTCCATTGCATACACCTGATTGAGTAGTGACAGCACAGTGGGGTCGATCTGCCAGCGTGCCGTCTTGTCCTTCTCATCATCGTCGTCGTCGATCACGGTGAGCGAGCCGAGCTCGGCTGTCCGCCGCTCATCATCGGCTAGCCACTGCTCGTCCTCGCCTTCATCGTCGTCCGCCTGCATCTTTACGCGGCTGCTCAATGCAGTTTAGGGCCCTGCAGCAGCGCAAAGGGTCGAAAAGCGAGGCGTGAGGAGAGATGCAGTGAAGTATCGCAACCATGCACGCGTACGTGCAGCCACACGTGCTGGCGAGCCTGTGCCGCCCTGCGCGCGCGCGCGGTCAGGCAGCCACGCCTCCCTTGGCCGACCAGCCGGCAATGTCCTCACCTTCAGTAGTATCCTGCACCCTCGTGGTGCTTTCCGCGAATCAAACGATTCTCGTTTTCTTCTCGCCGCTTCGCCCTCGCTTTCAGTTTCGTCGCGGCGTGTGCCTGCGCTCTGGAACTTTGGGTAAAAAACTTGAAAAAGCGAATGTGAGACTCCGCATGCAGACATACGATTTCCGCGGGGAGAGAGCCGTGACTGGGACCACAAAGAAAATCATACCCCTCACGTTTCCGGCGCCCCGTGCGGTGGTGGGCCTTTGACCGCCCTGCTCCCCGTGCGCGGGAACCGTCAGAGCAGCTACAGCTTCGCGTGTAAGCACAGTCAGCCGATGCGGCGGCGCTCCGCGAGGACGGCCACGCAAAGCGCCGCCGCGCCGAGCACGGGCACCGCCCACTTGGGCAGCCCACGGAAGTCGCGCAGCTTGGCCAGCGGGTCGAACCGGCGGCCCCCGTCGACGTTGGTGCGCGCGCCGAGGCTGGGCGCGAGCGCGGAGGTGACGATCGTCTTCTGGAGAAAGGACCACGCGAGCGTGGACATGAAGGCGCGCTGCTTATTATCAGCAGCCCCTCCATGCCCTCCCTCGATGTTCTCGTAGGCGAGCCCAGGCAGCCGAAGGTCCACCATTTTGCCCACCATCTTGCGCGCGTGCCCGGGGTGCACGCGGTCGTCACGCGTCGAGGTCGTGAACAGCGTGGGTGGCGCGCGTGCGCCCGCACGCAGCGTGTGGTACGGCGAGTACTTTTGCAGGTACGCCCACTCCTCCGGCACGTCGGGGTTGCCGTACTCGCCCATCCACGAGGCGCCGGCGAGCAGCTTATTGTAGCGCTTCATGTCGAGCAGCGGCACCTGGCACACGATGGCGCCAAAGAGCTCGGGTGAGCGTACGAGCATGTTGCCCATCAGCAGCCCGCCATTCGAGCCGCCCTGGATCCCGAGCTTCTCCGGACGCGTCACTCCGCGCTGGATCAGGTCCTTGGCGACCGCCTCAAAGTCTTCGTACGCCTTGTTTCGCTTCTCCTTGAGGGCGGCCTGATGCCACGACGGCCCGTACTCGCCGCCGCCGCGGATGTTGGCCTGGCAGTACGCGTAGCCCTTCTCGAGCCACGCCTTGCCAACGGCTGCCTCATAGGAGGGGGTGAGCGAGATCTCAAAGCCGCCGTAGCCGTACAGCAGCGTGGGGGTGGACCCGTCGAGCTGCAAGGCTTTGGGGCGCACTAGGAAGTACGGTACCTCCGTGCCATCGGCGGAGACGGCCTTGAACTGCTCGACGGTGCACCCGGAGGCGTCGTACATCGTGGGCAGAGCCTTGAGCGGCTCCTGCTTCGCTGGCGCGTGGGCCGAGGCGAGGGAGTACGTGGTGGGCTGGATGTAGCTCGAGGAAGTCATCCAGATGTCATCGGATGAGTCCGCCTTGACCCCCGACGCCGAGATGGACGCGAAACCGTCGCCGCGGAAGCTCTGCGTGAGCGACCAGCGACCAAGAGCCGCGTCGTACTTCCAGAAGCGCAGCTCCGAGCGCACGTTGTCCAGGATCTGCAGGATGAGGTACGAGAAGGTTTCGCTAGTCCCCTCGAGCGAGCATGTCGCCGTCGGCTCGAAAAGGGGGAAGAGGAGCGCCTTGACGGCCGGATCGTCTGCGCCTGCCACCGAGAGCGCCAAGAACTTGGCCGCGGGCGCCGCGAGCAGCGAGCCCGCAGCGAACCCGTGCCACGCGCTGCGCAGCGTGATGAGCGCCTGGTCAGCAAAGGTGCCGAGTTGCGAGTCTGCTGGCACCTTGACGGGGGCGAAGGTGCCCTCGCGCCCGATCTTGACTTCGTAGCAGTTGGTATAGAAGGTGATCGCCCGCATCCGGATCTCGTACGTGTGCCCGCGATCGAGGTAAAAGTATCCATGCACGGCCACGTCAGAGCTCAAGCCCTCGTACACCTGCACCGCGCTCGAGAGGGCGGTGCCCCGTTTCCATTCACGCACGGTGCGAGGATACCCCGAGTCCGTGAGCGCGTCCTTGCCGAAAAAGGAGCCGCCGACGAGCAGGGTGTCGCGGTCCTTGTAGCCGAGCGAAGACTTGGCCTCGGGCAGCACGAAACCGCCCTCGCTCGCGGGCACGAAGCGCTTCTTGAGAAGGTCGAACTCGCGCGCCTCCTTGGCATCCGAGCCGCCGCGCGACAGCTTGATGATGGCACGATCGGTCGGTACGCCGGGACCTTCATCAAGCGGCGTGGAGCCGCCCCACACCCATGTGACGCCCTCCTCCTTCCCAAGTGCATCCAGATCCAGCACCGTCTCCCACTTCGGCGAGGGTTGGCGGTACTCATCGAGAGTGCAACGCCGCCAGATGCCCTTCACGTGCACGTGATCCTGCCAGTAGTTGTAGTAGTGCGATTCGCCCTCCGGCGTCTTAAAGACGCGCCCAATGTATGGAATCTTCTCCTTGGACTCCAGGATCGAGAGGATATGGCTGTACACAGGTTGGTGCACAGGGTCCCCGAGGAGCTCTAGCGCCTCGGCATTCTTCGCCTTGACCCATTCGAGCGCTTGCTTGCCCTCGACGTTCTCGAGCCACGTGCGCGCGTCATGGAGATTCTCGACGGTCGGCGACTCGGGCGGACCAAGCAACATTGCTCGCAGCACTGTCGCAGGGTCGCCGCCTTCCGAGCACCTGCACCGGGCCACCTGCGCCTAGCACCTGTGTCGTGTGAAAACTCGTGTGAACGTTATCAGGAGAATGCACACACCTTATATTGTCCCCTTACAATTGTATGAGACGCGGTGCATGCGTGTGTCGCGTGTGGGGACACGTGCTGACTGACTGTAGTTGGATACTTGGATTCTGACAGGGTGAGTGACGAGCCCTTGGAAAGTGTCATCAGAAATCACGCAGACGCTTTCCACTTTTGTGGATACTTGTAGCCAATCAGACGTCAGCTCGGCGCTCTTCGCCGCGCGGCTATCGAGTTCCTTTTTTGGGTCGACGTTTCTGATTTAGCGATGATTTCCAATCATCCTTGCATCACGCCGTCGGGCGTCGGAACCACCGATCCATGCTGTTGCTCGTTCCGCTGCTTCTCACCCCGGTCGCCGCCGTCGGCAGCGAAAAACGCACGCTGCTCGGCGCGCACGCCGAATACCGTACCGAGGTGGCGCCACTGGCGGCGCGGATCGTCGCCGCGGCCGGCGCCGCCGCCCCGCGCCGAGGCATCCGCCCCCGCGTGCTGCTCGAGGGCGCCCCCGCCGCGCCACGCACCAGCGCCGCCGTGCGCGACGTCGCCGTCGCCGTCGAGGGCGCCGTCGCCGGCGATGCGCTGGGCCTCTTCTGCGCGCGCGCCGGCTCCGCGTCGACGGAGAGCTGGGCGTCGCCCAGCCGCCCGCTGTTGCTGGACTACGTCCCGCTGTTTGGCGCGGCGGCCGTGGGCGGCGCGCGTGTCGAGGCGGCACCCGGCGCCAACGCCACCGTCACGGTCACAGCGCGCCTGCCTCACGCGCGCTGCGCGCTCGAGTGGCGCGTGATCGCCGCAGACGCGACGCTGTCTGCACCCGTGGTGCAGGCCAGTGCCTTCAATGCCACGTTCCCTTACCACGCGCGGCTCGCGTTCGGCCCCCACGCGCAGTCCGAGATGTGGCTGTCGTGGAGCGTCGACACCAATGCCACGGGTGCGGGCGGCGTGCCACGCGTGCGCGTGGGCGTCACTCCCGGCGTCTACACACGCGAGGTGGTCGCGAGCCAGCCCATGACGTCCTACGCCGCGTCTGACATGTGCGGCAAGCACGCAAACGAGACAGACATCGCCAAGTACCTGTTTCCGGGCTATTTTGCGAATGTGCTCATCACGGGACTGGCGCCAGGCACGCGGTACTACGCCACGTACGGCTCTCTCGACGGCGGCTTCGCGACCGAAACCACTTTTACGACAGCCAAGGCAGTGGGCCCCGACGTGCCCGTGCGCCTTGCCGCGTTTGGCGACATGGCGCTGTCGCTGTGGGACGGCGCCATGGGCAACGTGGCGGAGGTGGTCCGGCTACACGACGCGACGGCCGACGGCGGCTTGGATGCGGTGCTGCACTTTGGTGATCTTGGATACGCTGAGGGCAGCACGGTCATCTGGGAGATGTGGCACAGCTACATCGAGCCCGCGACTCGAAAGATCCCGTACATGGTCTCGCAGGGCAACCACGAGGTGGACCACGCCAGCCAGCCCTGCTTCCAGGACCCCGTGGGGCTCGACAGTCTCGGACCCGACGGCACGTCGTTTCACCAGAATGGCGAATGGGGCGAAGACTCAGACGGAGAAGGCGGCGTGGCGACGTGGGCGCGCTTCCGCTCGCCCGGCGTTGGCGTGCCCGGCGGCACGGCGCCCCGCGGCAACAGCATCTACTGGTACAGCTGGGACATGGGATCGGTACACGTGGTCATGCTGGACTCTGAGCACAACATGACCAAGGGCTCGCCGCAGTGGAAGTGGGTCGCGGCGGACCTCGCGGCGGTGGACCGCACCATGACGCCGCACGTTGTCGTCACGCAGCACCGGCCGCTCTTCACCACCGAGGCGGGCTCGCAGTACGACGTGGCGGAGCTGATGCGCGCAGACCTGGAGCCGCTGTTTCACGCGCACGGCGTCGTGGCCGTGCTGGGCGGCCATATCCACTCATACGAGCGCGCGTGCCCGCTCGTGGGCCCTGCCGCGGCGTACAAATGCGAGGAGGGAGGGCCCGTCGAGGGCATCACGTACATCACCGTGGGCACGGCGGGCGCGACGGTGCACAACGAGACGATGCTGCCCGGCACGTCGGGCGTGCTCAAGGGCTGGCGCGTCGAGTGGGGGCTGGGGATTCTGACCGCTGTCAACCGCAGCGCGCTGCGGTGGGACTTTTATAGCATCGCCGAGGCCAAGGTGGTCGACTCCGCGTGGCTGCGGCTGCTGTGAGTGTGAACGAGGCCAAGGTGGTCGACTTGGCGTGGCTTCGGCTGCTGTGAGTGTAAACGAGGCCAAGGCGGTCGTCTCGGCGTGGCTGCGGCTGCTGTGAGTTCGATTTCACAGCCGTAGCCGTCGCTACCGTGGCGCAGTTCTTTGTGACATGATGAGGCCGAGGGACCATATTGGTAGTCTCACGCTACTGCCGGGTGGCCCGCGGGGGGGAGCATTTTCCCGGGCCGCAGAAGAACCGCGCAGCGTTGCCTTTTGCCAGTGGTTGCCTTGCCAGTGGTGACACGACTCAGGAGTGGATGAGGTAGCGGCTTAGTTGGCGCCATCTCAGGGGGTTCAGCGCAGGGGGGGTGTTTGGAGCCACACGCTGCGGGCCGAGTGTCTCCGTGTTGCCTCGCGCGTCGTGGCCCCCCCGCCGGACGACAAGCCCACTACACCTCCCCTTGCATGGGCGAAGACTGTGCGCGGGCATATGTGAAAAATCAGGCGGTACGCACGGCAAAAACACCCCCCTGGCGCGAGTGCCGCGTCCGCGGGTCCGGTCCGGTCGGGTGCGCGGTGGTCGGCCGCCCGCGTAAGTAAGCTATCGAAGTAAAGTAACGCACACACGCCTATGGCCTAAGGAAGCGCATACACCAAGCGAAGCAGCGTGGCGGTCTGATGTCCCAATCATTTACGTGGCCACTGGAAAGTAGATGGCACTCGAGCTCACCATGCCAGACGCCTCAGCGTCACGGAAGACATATGCAAAGGCGCCCCCCTCGAGATGGCTGCCCCCTGAAGGTACCCCGGGTAGCTGCTCGTGCGGATTGATCCACGCAAAGGACTCGGCGCCCTGAGCGAGCAGCCTCGCAAAGGTGATCGGCTTAAGCCTCTTACCGGCAAGGAGTGCTCTGACGGCGCTGGCGGGCAGCGGCCGTGGCTTGGCGAAGGTGATGAGGCGCGCCTCGCTCATGAGCTCACTCATCAGCGCCTCGTCGGGTGTGGCCAACGGATCAAAAAGGGGTTGGTCGCTCACCGCATTGAGCGCTGCGATCTCTCCCGCGGCGTCGAGGTACACGAAGGCACCGGTGAGGGCAACCAGGCACGCGGGAGATGTCATCTCCGAGTCGCGGTACCTGATGAGGGACGCAATCCGATGTCGTCAGAGGTCATCCGAGGTCATCAGAGGTCATCAGTGCCAATCAGCGCACGAATCGTTGTTGACCGCCGAGAGCTTCTCCCAATCAATGCTCGACGGGTACGCAAACGAGAACCAGACTGCATGGGAAGGGATGCCCGCGCGCTCGCGAGCCTCCGCGAGCAACGTGATCTCGTGTGGGGGAGATAGGTCGATGGAGGGCGATTTGAACGCATGGCGGATGGGCGCGAGCAAGGGATGATCTAAATGGAGCGTGAGCCTCCGCATCTGAGCGACGTCCAAGGACGTAGGGGCACCTGCCCGACGCCCTTGGACTCCCAGACCGCTGAACAATTCCGTAGGCGCACTCAATAGGTGCAGTGGGGCAAGGGAGCCGGGGAAGTCGGACGCGGACGCCGACTGCGCAAACTGCTTCTGCAACACCCCCCAGTGGCCGCGAGAGTCTACGCGGATGTATGCCCGAAGCACGGGCACGTCGAGGTCGTTGTTGACGCGTGCGACGAAATCGACGAGCGGCGTGAGGAGTTCAAGAGTAGACGCGACTGACCTGAGTGACTCAAGAATCAGATGCTCGGGTACCATCCGACCGGTCAACTCGGCACGGCGCGCCACCCGGTAGCGCACGACGCTCTCCGAGGCGCCCACCTCGAGAATCGCAAGCTTGTAGCGCGGGAAGCGCCGGCGCAGGTCGCGGAACACCCTTGTAAACCACGACCCGTCACGGAGCGAGCCGTCGACCCAAACGTTTTGGCTCGAGCGCATCGCGATCTCCTGCGCGATCTCCTGCAAGAAGGCGCTCTCGCGATGGCACATGTCGCCGGCCTTCGGCGCCGTGTACGGGCGCTCCATGTAGGCTGCCCACTCGGGCATGAGCTCCTTGAAGTGGTCGGGATCGATGTGCACGATGTCCTCGAGCGGGAAAATTCCATTCTTGGACATCCACGAGATGACGTACCCCTTGCCTGCCCCCATCGGTCCACACGTGTACACGACCCAAGGATTCGCCACCGGCGCTGTCCGATTGACCACCGAGTCGATCGCGCGGTCCTGCCACTCTTGCCTCTCCTTGGTGTAGTTGGTGTGGTACGAGTAGTCGACACGGGCGCGAATGCCCGCATACGGCCCGTAGAACTCACGATGGAGCACGCCGTAGTTGTCGTTCGTCGACCTGTGGAAGTTGTACTTATTGGAGATGGTGAAGCTTTGGTTGGCGGCCGAGAGCTGCGAGACGATGCCCCGGAGCAGAGCGACGTTGCTCACGCCTTTCTCAAACTGGTCGTAGCTCAACATCGCAGCTCGTATGCCCGAGGGCGGCAGCGGCGGCGAGGAAAGTGGTGGCTGGTGGCTGGCGCCTTCCTTCGTTAGGCTCTCGACCGACGGACGGAGCTGAGGGGTCAGATCTCGCGTGACGCCCACCACGGCGTCTGCGCCGTGGTGGGCGCCGGTTGGGGTGGACACCGGCTGCGACACGAGTCTCGACCAGACGCGCGAGATCTCATCCTCGGACAGATCGATCTTGAGCCTGTGAAGCGCGGTCACGAACTGCGGGGAGGAGGGCAGCCGATCGGGCGCGCAATCAAGGGCCAAGAATCGCAATCAATCGCAATCGATTGCAATCAAGGTACCTCAGGGAAGGAGAGCAGCCCAATCGCAATCGATCGCAATCAAGGTACCTCAGGGAAGGAGAGCAACCCAATCGCAATCGATCGCAATCAAGGTACCTCAGGGAAGGAGAGCAGCCCATTGTGGCCCGCGAGCTGGTGGAACACGCCAGGTATGTCATGACGAAGCACGTCCTGCAGCATCTCGTTCTCGTGCGCGCGCAGCTGCCGAGACGCGAACGGCAGTCAGATCAGAGGCGATCGGCACCTATCCGAGGCCGCCGGTGGCACTCAGTGGCAATCACACCTGCCGAAACCCGACGGCCTGGTGCACGGCCGGCACATCGTGGAAGAGCCGGTACGCGACGAGAAAGTTGGAGCTCCAGAATTGATCCCAAGCGCCCCTGGACACCACTCCGACAAGGAGGCCGAAGAGCAACGCCACTTCCCAGCGCAGCGCCAGGTCCCAGCCGTGGATCGGATGCCAAAGCAACAAGCTACAGAGGAGACCAAAGGCGAAGCCCACACACAGCATAATGCCCGTGCTCGAAGCGACGGCGGAGAGTTTTGTGAAGCCGGCCTCAGACAGGCGTCCAGGGATGCTCTTCGCACGCATGAGTCCTCGAGGAATCCTCACGCTCTCATCCGTGGAGGAGGTCTCAAGCAGCGGCAGCTGAACGGGGCGGTTGAGGCTGCTGGACGTCGCGTCCGATCCGGATCCCTCTCGGCTCTCCAGATCTTCATACCCGAAGTCGGGTGTGGTCTTGAAAGACGCGAGCTTCTCCATTCGCGAGCTTCTCTTGCCCTCGAAGACCTCGTGCGACTTGCGACGCACGCCGGCGGCCGCCGCGCTCAGCGTGGACCGAATTGTACGATTGTGGGCACTTCCATGACCACTTTGACGAAACCCAAGTGAGGCGCCTTGGTCAACTTCACTTTCGCGAGCTCAATCTCCCGAAGTGATGAAAAGTCCCAAATTTAGCAAGTCTTTGTCGGCCGTCGCGTATGGAGCAAAGGCACGCACGCGTGAGCGCAGCGCGCGCTGAGCGCGGGCACTTACTCGCCCACCCCTGTACGAGGTATAGTTAGAGGAGGAGTGTTGGAGGAGTGTCCTGGGGACCCCTTTACTCGGCATGGTCGCATTGCACGTAGTGCTCGGCATGCTGGCGATCAACCTCACCAACCTCGTCGGCAATAGCCTCTACTCCATCATGGACGCATTCTTCCCGCAGCAGGCAGAGGCGAAGCTTCTGTCGCCTGAGGCCATCGGCGCCATCTTCGCAGCCTTTCCGGCGGTCGTATTCCTGACTGCGCCATCCGCGTCGCGCCTGATGGATCGCATCGGCACGAGGACAACATTCTTGGTTGGGTGCTTTGCCATTTCGATTGGCACGCTCAGCTTCTCTGCAGCGCTCATCCTGCCAGACGGCGCACCCTTTGCGGCCTGGTGCATGGTGATGCGGCTACTTCAAGGCGCTGGCGGAGCCCTTGAGGAGGCTTCTGCGTACGTGCTGATCGCCTCGCTCGCCGGGAGCAACGTCACCTTCTACCTCGGGCTGACGGAACTCTCGACGGGGCTCGGCTATATGCTCGGTCCACCCATCGGAGCAGTCCTGTACATGGCGGGCGGCTTCCCAGCGCCCTTCATCAGTGCCGCTTGCGCGCTGCTCCTTGCCTCGTACGCCGCGTTCGCTTGCTTCCGCCTGAGCTCCTCCGTGCCGAAGGACGTGGCGTCTGTGGAAATGATGCCCGTGCCGCAGCTCGAGGACGACACGGAGGGGATGCGTGGCGAGGGGCGGGGCGATGCGCCGCTGCCGCAGTCCATCGACGCCGGGCGGGCGCACGCGCGCGCGCTGCTCACTATGACTGAGCATGCTCTTCCAGAGAGTGCTCCAGAGGGTGCGCGCCCGGCCGGCGCCTCGGCCGCTGAAACCGTTACTGAAACCGAGAGGAGGGCCACGAGCTCGACGATCTACCGGCTGATCTCCCATCCCGAGATCTGGCCGATCGCCCTCGCCGCCGCCGCCGCAAACTCGGACTACGCGTTCCTCGAGCCGACGCTGGGCGATCATGCGCTGGCGAACGGCCAGGCGGCGGACGCCGACGGGGTGGGCTTGCAGTGCCCTACCTGCCATCTGAGTGCCACTGATGACCTCTGAGTGCGGCTGACTGCACGATTGCGAATCTGAGTGCCTATGATTGCCTCCCTCATCAAGTGGGCTTGCTCTTTGGGATCTCATCCTTGATTGCGAATCTGAGTGCTTATGATTGCCTCCCTCATCAGGTGGGCTTGCTCTTTGGGATCTCATCCTTGGCGTACACTCTCTCGTGCCCGCTCGCGGGCATGTGCTCGCATCGCATTGGCACAAGACGCACGATCCTCATCGGGCTGTGCATGCAAGCGCTCGCGTTCATCGCCCTGGTGCTCAGCAGTCGTGTCGCCGACGTGCGAGCTGGACCAGGCAAGGCTGGGCGCCTGTACGGCGACGCTCTGGAGCTCAGCAGTCGAATGGCGGACGCGCCGGGTGACGTCTACGGCGACGCTGCACTAGTGGGGCATCATCTTGGCAATCTCGGCCACCACATTCACCCTTCGCCACCGGCACCGATGCCACTCCACCAGCCGCACTCTCCGCCACCAATGCTGCCGATGCTGCCGCCTTTGGACTCGACCCCATTCAACGCGACCGCCGCAGAGCACCACCACCGCCACGTGCCCAACCGCAGCACCATCGCCCACCACGGCGCGGCGGGCCTCACGACGGGACCTCCTCTGCCCCCGTGCATGCATCACTCGGCCGCCCGTTGCCGCCGAGCAGCGATCCACGGCTACCATCGCGACCATCGGCACCCACTCGCCGGCCTTCTCGCGGAGAGCGTGCTCGACTATATGGTTCACACCAAACTCGGCGACGACCTCGTCCCCTCGCCAAATCGAACGACAGTTGCGTACACAGACGCAGCCTCGAATAGCAGTGGTGACGACTTTGGCGGAGCCGCCGGCGGCGACCCCAGCGACGACCGCGGCACACGCAGTGGCCGCGAACCTAAGATGATCAGCTTCGTCAGCTTTTGGCTCTTGCGAAGCGCCCTCATCCTCTTCGGGTTGGGTGAAGGTGATTGCCCGCTGAATGCCATGTGAAGGCCCTATGATTGAAATTGGATTGCCCGGTGGTTGTGCATTGATGGTCTCTGGGTATCTCTGATCGTCTGTGGGATGCCCTGGCGATCGTCGGCTCGGGTGTGAAGGATTTGCAATGACTCCGGTAATGGAGGATATCATCAACACGAGCAGCCGCATCACCGCTCCTGAGGACGTAGGCGCCGTACCGAGCATCTCACACATCCGAGGCGAGGCGAGTGCGAGCGACCCAGATGCCCAGTCGCCCGAGATGCGCGCCATCGGGGGTATCGTCACCTCCGCCTTTGCCCTCGGCCAAATCCTCGGTCCGCTGCTCGGCACGACGCTCACGAGCCATCTCGGCTTCGAGATGGCGAGCACGGTAATGGCGGGCGCGCTGTGCTTCCTCGTGCCACTCCTTGGCTGGCGGAGCAGTTGGTCGTGCGACCGGCCGCCAGGGACCCCCAAAACCTTGAAATACGGGGTCGGGGACCATTCATAAATTCTTGGGGCCCGCTTCAAACTTTATCATCATCGTAACAGTCATCACTCATCATCCGAAACGTTCAAAGAAAACGTTCGGCACCAGTCCGTCGCACCAGTCGACTTAGTCGAGTCGGTTAGAAAACTCTGCTCGACCCTTTCGAGTTTTTTCTTGTCAAGAGATGACGCACAGTCCATCGAGCAGGCCGTCGAACAGACCGCCACCATCCCTACTTAGGGCACTCTTGCCATCCGCCCCGAGGGCTGCGAGCCTGCGCAGCTCCTCCAGCGTGCGCGTCTCGTGCCGCAGCTGGCAGGCCCGCCGCGCCATATACTTTGGATTCGCGCCATTCGTATCTCCAAGCTCGAGGTCGTCGGCCGCCCGTTTGACCGCCGCCTCGGCCGCCGCGAGCAGCCGTGCGAGCGGTTTCGGCTTCTGCGGCTGCACGGGACAGCGGAGCCGTTGGAGGTCTTCGCCGTACGTGCAGGAGAACCAAGTCTCCCAACCGCAGCTGTGAGCGGGCGAGAGCGTCACAATCATCGAGAGGAGCGCCGAGCCGTCGAAACATCCCTTTGTGTACTCGATGAACTCGGTGCCCGCCGCCTTCGTGTTGACGAGCGGCAGGCCCTTGTAGTGCTGCTCGGTCGCCTGCACCACGGCGGTACGCAGCTGCGAAGGCTCGTAGTGGAAGACGCACACTCCATCAGGGCGGATCAGAGGTCATCGGCGGTAATCAGAGGCCATCGGCGGCCATCCGAGTCAATCCGAGTCAATCCGAGTCAATCCGAGTCAATCCGAGGCAGTCTGCGGCCATCAGCGGCCATCGGTGGCTATCACCTGCGAGAGCTCATAGTTGATGACGAGCCCCTGGCCTGCTATCGTGGGCTCGACACCTGATGGGCGATGCACTCAGCGGCACTCAGTAGCACTCGGTGGCAAGCCTCAGTGACAAGCATTCAGCGGCCCTCATCAGCGGCCATCATCAGTGGCCGTCATCAGTGGCCCTCATCAGCGGCCCTCATCAGTGACCATCATCAGTGGCCCTCATCAGTGGCCATCACCCTTCTCATGGTCCCACATCGCTAGCAGCGTCGACTGCACGGAGCGTGGCCTCTCCGCCCCAGCCATGTCGATCACGTCCAATCTCGTCGTGAGAACGCGTGCACTCGACCTCTCGAGCTGACGAAGCGTGAGGATGATGGCGCAGTGTGAGCGGCTCGAGCCGGCGTGCCCGTCACTTGCCTCATTCATGCGCGTCGCGCGCGCGTGACGCGTCTTGCGCACACGAGCCATCAGATCCAGGCACGCTTGCTCGCTGTCGAGCTCGAGGGTTGTGAACCCCAACGGCCGATGGTCGGCCCCAATGAGACACGTGGCGCCCTCGTCGAGCAAGTCGAGGCAGCTGTGGGGAGAGGGGGGCGGGCGCCGTGGTGAGCACTTGCATGCGCTCCCTCAGCGAGCCAATCGAGGCAGCTGCTCGTGTGGAACTCGAGCACCGAGCAGATTGCAATCAGAGCCCATCAGAGCCCATCAGAGGCCCTCAGACCTGCTCATGTAGAACTCGAGGGCCGAGCAGCTGAGCACGGACGAGATCCGACCCGCGCGCGCCCGCATCGTGTCCAGTATGCTCGCGACGGCGCGCGGCAGGATGCCCGACTGCTCGTGTCGAAGACTCGTCCACGACGGTTCGGGTCCGAAGATCGTGTGAGTCTTGCCCGTGCCCGTCTGGCCGTACGCAAAGAGCAGAGCGTTGTAGCCCTCGCCGCCGTTCAAGCCGTCCGCGCATACCGCCTGCACGAGCTCCGCCGCCGCCGCCTCGTGTACCTCCGCCTGGCGAGATTCCGGTCCGAGGATCGCCTGTGCGAACGTGTACTCGGTCGTGCGCGCGTGCGCCGCGCGTGCGCCGCCGTAGTCGACGCCCATCTCGTCCTCAAGCACAATCTTGCCGTTCCCGTACGACGCGAGCCGCTTTGACACCGGCTCGCCCTCATTCGAGTGGCCTCCGCTGCTAGCCAGAGGCCGGATGCGCACCACGACTTTGGGCTTGCGCAACGGCACCTCGCGCCGGATGGGCGTCTTGGCAATGTTCGGGTTGATGGCACGCTCGTGCTCTTCGCGGGCCGCCTTTTGCGCCGCGAGCGCCGCCAGCCGCGCCGCGCCCGCCGCCTCTTTTGCTGCGATCGCCTGCTTCCGCCCTGCCGTCATCTCACGACCAACTGCGGCGGCGCCGACATCCGACACCTCGGCGCCACTGGCCGCCGGCACGGCCGAGGCTGCCTCGGCGTTTGCCTTCTCCTTCACGACGCTGGCCGCCTTGCGGCGAAACAAATCCGCTGCCCTCGTCATGTAAGCCGCCGACAGAGGAGTGGTGTCAGTTGGAGCAGTAGCGGCCGTCCCTTTGCCTCCAGCAACTTTGGAAGGCGTCCTGTGAGTCTTGTTTTTCGTGGTGGGGATGAATACCACGGGTGGGTTGGCTTCGATCAATACCATCGCGGCTTCGATCAGGACCGCTGCGCTCTGGCAGCGCCGCTATGGATAGGAGCGCATAGATTTGGGGTTCGAACAGGATCCACGCCGACTTTCTTTTCCACATCCTCCCATACACTCACTTGAATCGAGAGTCTCACCCTGAAAACGAGCGTTCGGCGTTTGTGAAAACTGTCCCGAATATTCACAGCCCATTCACACTCCAGCTGAAAGCTCTCCCTTTCCCATGTCCAACCCTTGGGTCGATTCGCTGATCCGCGTCGGCACGCGCTTGGTGTCGGCGTTGAAGGCGGGCCCGCCGAAGAATGTCTTCAACCCTGAATACCTCACTGGGAACAACTTCCTCAAGCGCTTCAACGAGGTCAAGCGCGCCGAGGGCTTTGGCGCCGCGTACAACAAGACAAGGATGGAAAGCACGCTTCGCAAGGGCTCGTTCGTTGGCAAGGACTACAACGGCAACATGTACTACGAGGACAAGAACGCGCCGTACGGGCGCACGCGCTGGGTCGAGTACCCCACGCCCAAGGGCATCTGGGCCATCGAGCAGAACTACGATGCGAGCATGGTGCGCAACAAGTGGCCCACGCGGAGCTGCCTGAAGGCACAGCTTGCCCGGGCGTGGCACGAGACTGAGCGTGTCTCGTGCGCCGCACGACCCCACGCAGGTGAGCCCGGAGTGGCACGGCTGGCTGCACTACACGCACGACAAGCCGGGCAACGTGCTGGTGCGCTCGCGCTGCCCGCCCCTCAATTATGGTGTCGTGCTTCAGCGCGCACCGTGCGCCCGTCGCCGACCCGCCATCCCCGCCCGATCGTCGGTCCCGAAACGCGCCGGTGCTCCTCCCCCCTCCGCCCCTCTCTCCGCAGGCGGCCGAGCACGAGAAGCCCTTCAAGATGGCCTTGCCCATCAACCAGAGCATGCAGCGGCCCGAATTTGGTCGCGAGTCCGAATTCCATCAGCCGCCGGGCACGATGGCCGCGCGGATCGTGCGTGGCAAGGTTGGGCCCAAGTACGAGTCTTGGAGCGGCTCCGTCCAGACCACTAACCCCGCGCTGCGCAACTGTGAGTGTCAGACACCGCCGCGAGGCAGCAGCCTTCCCCCCCTTCCCCCCAAACCCCTTTCCCCCAAACCCCCTCCTCTTTGGCCCCGCGCCCGCGCCCGCGCCCGCTCCGGCTGCTGGCGCTCCCGCACCGGCCACCTACTGCCGCAAGGTGCTGCCTCCTGGCGCGGGCGGATTGTACCCGGCGTTCATGGCGCACCGTACTATGCACCCATCACGACAACCTCGCTGTTTGGAAAGCTGTGCCCTGCGCTGACGCCACGTGCACAACCCCGCCCGTCGCGCAGACTCCGACAACGAGAAAACGCTTCACATCCCGTAGAAAGGCCTGCTAGCGTGTGACGCGGAGCAAAGGAGACGACGTCGACGAAAGAGCGCTGACCGGCCGAGAGACGAGTGGCTCTCCCGGCCGTCGAGAGTGGTGAGTGGCTCTCCAGCCACGACGATATTAGAATCATATTAGAAGGGCCCTCTGGCGTGGCCGGAGTGGATCTTCAGGGACGAACTTGAGCCTTCATCAGATCTTAATTTCGCCGACACAACTCCACTGTATGTATGTGCTCGGGCAAATCCCTAAGAATCTGACGTCTCCGCACTCCGGCGACTCCGGTCTCCGCCACAAGCACAACTCGCGCAACGGAACGATCCGGGAACGAGCCATCGAGCTATTAGTGCGCGTCAAATGCTAGCTCTCACAACAATCGCAACCGGGCTCGTCCTCAATGTGCCAGTCCTCAGTCCGCACTTCACCCCATTCGACGAGACTAATGACTATGCCTGTCTAATGCCAGTCCACATGAACCTCGTGCACCGGATGTCAAGGAAGGGCGCTTGTGCCGAACATCTTCGTCGGGAAAGATCAGACGTTTCGCAAGCGGGATGCTCTGACGTTCCGCAACGTGATGGGCCTACAGATTACATTGTACCGAGTGCGCGGCCCTTTTGCACATGCATGCAAGTTTGGGTGAAACTGTGGAGTTCCAAACCCTTTACAGTTTTATCGGTCTTCAAAGGCGATGTTTGCGTTGCGTGGAGACGACGACAACGCGCTGGAGGAGACAGTCAAGGCGCTCATATTTGCGGTGGAAAATGACGACGCCGATGGTGTGGTGCAGCACATCGCCGGGGCATACGCGACCGATGAGAACGGGCAGACGCCGTTTCTTCTCGCAGTCATGATGGGGAAGGTGGCAGCGCTGCGGGCGTTCCTCGATGAGGGCGTGGAGGTCGACGGCACGCAACACGACCCAAAGAAGGGCACGGCTCTCGGGTTCGCGAGCAGGAAAGGGAACACCGAGTGCGCCAAGTTGCTACTCGAACGCAAGGCCGACCCCAACTACGTGGACGAGGACCGGTGTAGCCCGATGTGGTGGGCCGCCAACGTGAGTCGGCCAACGTCCGAACTTGTGCTCCAAACCCTCCTCGACGGCAACGCCGACCCGAACCTCGCGGACAAGCAGGGCGTCACGCCCATCCTGCTGGCGTATCGGAAGAGAGGCAAGAAGACTTTCCAGTTTCTGCTGGCCGCCGACGGCGTCGACCTGACCATCGTCGACGCCAAGGGCGTGGGCCTGCTGTTGAATGCCAGCGACAACGGCGACGCGAGCGTGCTCCTCCACTGCTTGAGCGCCGGTGCGGACCCGTCGCGGCCCGCCGCTGACGGCACCACACCCCTCGAGCTCGCTCGGGATCGCGCCCACGTCGCCGCGACCGCCATCCTGCGGATCGCCACCGGCGACGCCGAGCTCCATGATCCGCTCACGCCTGACGAGCTGCGCGCCGTGGCCGACGAGGGCATGCTCGAGGCGGCCCTTCCGGTCGCCTTCTCCAAGTCCATCTTGCGCTCTCTTGAGTGTGCGGCGATGCTCACCGCCGGTTTCCGCTCGAGCGCGTATGAGGTCCGAGGACTCGACATGGAGAGCGGCGATCGGCTCATCGGGCAGTGCCTCAAGGCGCAGCAGTGCGTCGTGGGTCTGCTGCGTGCCCTCGACCCGCAGTGCGTGCAGCGGCTGCTGCACAGCCCGCGCGCCACCGAGGCGATCGAGGCGCTTGTGCTTGCCGAGTGCAAGACGACCCTCTCAGACAAGGTGTTGCAGGAGGCCATCCATGCACGATGGAGCATCGTCATGCCCCTCAGCCTCGCCGACGCGCTCGTGATTGCGCTGCGTGCGCTCTGGCACCTGGGCGTGCTCGCCGTCTACCCGCCGTACCAGAAAGTGCTCGAGACAGCGCTCGTAGCGGAGCAGGCGGACGCACGCCGGCGGGTGGAGGAGGAGCATCCGGAGCCCGATTGGGAGCAGCTGCGCGACGAGCACGGCGGCGACATGAACGCCGACGTGTCGCTCAAGGTAGGGGGCAAGATGGTGAGCTCGTGCACGGTGCGTGACCTGAAGCTCGAGTCACACGCCGGCAAGGACGCGCTCAAAAAGTTTCGTGAGCGGCGTGCGGCCCTCGCCACCGAGCATGCGCACCTCGTGCGCCGCCACTACTTGATCCTTCGGCCGGAGGCCACGTTCTACTCGAACCTGCTCACGCAGCTCGCGCTTGGGGTGTGGCTCGTCGTGCTGCCCGTCAAGGACGCCCCCATCCAGAGCGCCGCCCTCTTTGCGGCCATGGCGCAGTTCCTCGCTCGCGAGCTGTTCGGACTGACCAGTGTGCGAGGCCGACGGATGTGGCTGGCAGATCCGTTGAATTGGCTCGAGCTCGGTGCGTACTCCTTCGCGACGCTCTCCCTCAGCCTTCGTCTGGAGCTCGGGAGATTGCCCGAGCTCGAGCGGGTCGACGAGGCGGCGCTGCAGGCCACATCCGTCCTCCTGCTCTTCACGGGTATCGGCTTCCGCTTCCTACAGCGTGACCAGAAGCGAGGGCCACTCGTCATGATGACCGTCCAGATGATGCGCGACGTCCTTAACTTCCTCGTCCTCTTCGCGAGCATCCTCGTGGCCTTTGCGGCCGCATTCCTCGTGCTCTTCAAGGGGCTTGAGGCCGGGGGCCTCGGCGAGGACTGCGCCGTCTTCGACTCCGACGGCGGCGGCGGACTGGAGGAGGACGACGTCCCTTCCTTGGACCGATCTTGGGGCCCCGATTTTGGAGACGCTGCATCTTGGGTGATCGAGGAATCAGTCGAGGAACGCACTCGTGAGAAGAGGAGACGCCTGCACGTCGGCGACGAAGATGAGGGGCGGCGCGTTGGCATGCTCTGGCACGTGGGCGTCTCGGTGGTGGCGCTCTTTGAGATCATGCTGGGCAGCGACAACCCCATCGGCTGCCTGCGCGCTTCGACGCAGCCCATCACGGCGCCCGCCTTCATGATCGCCTACCTGGTCGTCGCGGTACTGCTCGGGACGAATATGCTGATCGCGCTCATGGCTAAGACGTTCGACCTGATCCACGAGCAGCAGATGCCCAACTTCATGTACCTCTCGACGCTCCTGTACTTGGTCTGGTCTGACGAGTCGCCCGTGCCGGCGCCGCTGCTGCTGCTCCGCATCGTGTTCTACGACCTCGGCCGCTTGGCGGCGTTCGCGGCGTGGGTCTTGTCACAGGCGTGCGCCTGGCTCTGCTGGCGTCGCGGTAGCGGGGACGGGCGCGGGTACCTGAAGGTCGACGAGACGAAGGATGCGGCGACGGGCGTGTCCGCGCTGCAGAGCAAGGCGGAGGCGGAAGCGGCGGCGGCGGCAACGGAGGCGGAGGCGGCGGGGAAGGCTGCAGCGGAGGCGGCGGAGGCGGCGGAGGCGGCGGAGGCGGCGGCGGAGGATGCGGAGGACGCGCGGATCCTCGGATTCGGCCTCAAGTGGGAAATGGTCGGCAAAGGCGAGAAGGCGAAGCCGACGACCGGCACCGAGCTGCACAATGAAGCGCTCGCCAGGGCGCTCGGGGGCACCAACCAGAGCGCCGAGGCAGGAAATGTGACGGGCAAGCTCGAATTTACTCCGACTGAGTTGAGCGCGTTTGAGCTGCACGGGCTGCGAGCGGACAGCTTCGTCTCGTTCGAATCTGCCGGAGGTGGAGGTGGTGGAGGAGTTGGTGGAGGAGTTGGTGGAGGAGGCGGAGGCGGAGGAGGCGGAGGAGGCGGAGGAGGAGGTGGGGGGGGAGGAAGGACCAACAAGGGAAGCGTGGGGACAACCATCTACTTCCGCCCCCTCGCCGTCGTGCCGCCAGTACCAGTGCTCAAGGAGGCCATGGAGGAGTACCTCAAGTCATGCGAGGGCGCACAGGGCGAGGACGACAAGTGGCGCTCGAATATGTTGAAGCAAGGGAGCCGGATCGCGGCCCAGGTGGATGAGCGTTCAAGGACGAGATCAACGATGGCCTCGGATTGCCCCAGCTCTGATGGCATGCTGATTGCCTCCCTCATCAGGTGGATGAAGTCAAGGAAGAGCTCAACGCCGAGGTCACGGCGCATGTGGCCGAGATCAAGGCGCAGCTCGCGGAGGTCAAGGCGCAGATGGGCAGGGGCGAGGGGAGGGTGGAGGAGATGATGGAGCTGCTAGAGCACAAGCTCAACAAACAGTCGCAGCAGCTCGCGCAGATGGCGCAGAGGGAGCAGCAGCAGCTCGCTCTCATCCTGTCCAAATTAGGCATTGACGCGCCGCCCGCCACCTCGTACAAATCGTCCCCCGCCGCCTCCACGACGAGCGCCTCGTTCAAATCGCCCCCCGTGACGCCTCCTCCAGAATGGGAGCCCACGATGATCTTGGCAGAGCCTGCAGGCAGCACCAGCTCCAGCAGCCCTCGCCCGAGCCCCCGGCGCCTCATGCCGTCGCTGTCGCGGCCCAAGCTGGGCCCGGTCGATTGAGCGCCGTGCCGAGCATGCGCCGTGCCCCTCGTGCATGTTGCAGCTCTTCCAACGTATACTTCGACCACGTGTAGGTTGGGTCGTGGTCCGACCATGTGTGTGCACCCAGCATCATGACCGGAGGCGTCAGAAGAACTTGAACTAAGTCCCAACTCCCAAGTGCTGTAGCGTGGACGGGAGAGACAGTGTGGCCGGTCTAGTGTGTGAGTGTGAGCGCATTTTGTTTAGTAAGCATTTAGAGGAAAGAGGTGCGGGACCCGGGATACGGCCGAGGCGCGCGAGTCGAGGGCGAAACATGAGGCGAAAGCGCGAGGGGTGCGGCGGGTGGCGGCGCGCGGGGTGCACACGTCGCCATCATGCACGAAAACGCACGATGAGTCAGCCTCCCACTTTTGAGTCAGCGGCCGCACGCTCGCCTTCCTCTTGCCCTCCTATGAATCGATGTGCGTCTCCATCAAACAAGAGTGAGTTCTGGCTTGCGTAAAGCGCGAGAGCCGCGCGTTGCGCATTCGCTCGCGCTCTGTCTCTGCAGCTGCCACATCCACGCTACCACGCTCCTCTCGAGGGAGGGCGATAGCGCACGAAGGAGCACTCGCAACCTCGTCGTCGCTGTTGAGTACGATCGCCTCTGTCGAGCTCGCGCCGCGCACCGCCGGCCGTTGGCTCGCGTGATCTTGGCGAGTCTCCTGCAAGCTGAGGGCGATGGCGCGCTGCAGCTCCACCTCCTCCTGCTCGTGCGCCGCAAGGTCACCCGAGGACGCCATGAAGGTCGCCACTGGGGGCTCGTCTCGCGCACGCTTTCGCGAGGTACGTGACGCGTCACTTGAGGCGGCAGGCGGCAGCGAGGCGGGGGAGGCAACGCTCTGCGAGGCGCTCGAGGCGGCGCTCTGTGAGGCGCTCTGGCCGGTGGCAGTGGCGGCGCACTTGGTGGGGCTACCAGTACCCTTGCCCTTTATGCCCAGCACGAGAGGAGGGCTGCTCGTGCCTGCAAACATCGCCGCTGTGATGACACGCGTGGCTGCAAGGGTCGCTTCAACGGTTGGTGGCGTCTCGAGCCAGCGATGAGCCGCAGCGGCATCAAGTACGAGTGGGCAGCGGGTGGGCACACCATACTGCGCCTGTGGCACCGCACGCTCGCGAAGGAGCGGCACGGAGCATGAATTGGTCGTCAGGAGGATAAATTTGTCCTGGAGGAACAGGGCGGCGAGGAAGAAGAGGCCATCGTCGGACCGCCGGCATGTGACGCCCTCTGCAAAGGCGGTCACGGCAACAGCGCACAGGTTGCCCTTTTCCATCGCCGCTCGCCAATTCTTGCGCCCTACCCACTCGTCATCATCGAGCCAGATGGTGTGGGTGCTGAGGCTCTGTATGCCCCATTTGAGCGTAACCATTAGAAGAGCAGCGCCGTCATTCTCCTTCACCAGGCATGGCCAGCCCTCCACACCGCGAACGCCTGTTGGGTTGCGCTTGGTCCTCTCCTCGCAGCTCTTGGAACCGACGTGGTACTCCGAAGGAGCTTTCGTGTCGGGTGGCAGTAATACACCGGCACGCACACAAGCGCCGACGATGGATGACGCTGGGATCGAGATTGCTGCACGCCCGCACATGAAAACTTGCTTTGGTCTTCTCCTTGTATGAAAATTCATACGCGGCGCGCATGCATTCGTATGTTTCGAAAAGCGTTTGGATCTTCCATTTGCGCCCCACAGTTCACTTTAGTTCAGTTCATTTGCGCCCCACAAGCATCAGCGCGTGCAAGCCCCCGGATGGCCTAGCACACTGCTTACAATTCTTCGGGCCCGGTGTGAGTGAGGATTCATGTGACTCACTTGATCTAGACTCACTCCGCCCATGAGCATGTTTCGCCATTCCGCATTCGGTGTTGTATCGGTGTTGTGGGTTTAAACCACCCGTGCCATCACCCATTGCTGGACGGGCTCGCGACAGTACGGACAGATCTTCATGTTGGCCGCGCAGCGCTCGCACGCGAGCAGATGGCCGCACGGCACCGCAAGGTGCGACTTGGACCCCACCATGCACACGATGCACGTGGTCTGGCCACCGATGGTCGATTCGGGCGCCTCGTCGTGCACACGGCCGGTGATGTTGCCCACGTCGGCGAGCGTCAGATGCCTCTCCGCTGGCATCAAACCTGCAGCCGGTGCTGGGGCCGTTGGCAGCTCAGGGACAGGGGTCGGAGGATGCACGGTAGTCAGGCCGCGCCCACCACGCTCTCCACGCCCTCCACGCCCCCCTCGCCCCCCTCGCCCGCCGCGGCCAGCGCTTTCTGCCACAGCCAGCGCCGCTGCGCGCTCTACCTCCGCGTGCTCCACCTCCGCCCTCTGCACCGCCGCCCTCTCCGCATCCGCCCTTTGCACCGCCAAGCGCTGAGCCTCTGCGTCAGCCTCGTTGGCCTCCGCCTGAGACCTGGCTGCCCGCGCTGCCTCCGCCTTGGCGGCCTCGTGCGCTGCCGCCCGTGCCGCCGCCTCTTCGGCCACCTTCACACCTGCCGCCTCTTCGGCCACCTTCACACCTGCCGCCTCTTCGGCCACCTTCACCACCTGCTCAGCCGGCGCCTGCTGAGACGCCGAAGCCGCGGCCCCAGCGGCCGTCTCCGCGGCTGCCGCCTCTGCTGCAGCGGTCGCCTTTACGCCCTCCTCCTCGATCTTCTCTTCTGCCACCAAATCCGCTTCTGTCGGCTCTAACGGCGGCGCCGACAAGCTGGTGGCCGCCTCGCCTGCTGCTGTCGTCGCCACTTTACCCTTCTTTTTCGCCTTCTTCTTTGCCTTCTTTGACGCCTTTTCGGCTCTCGCTTCCTCCTCAGCGATCAGGCTTGCCATCATCGCGTCGGCGCGTGCCTGCTCGTCCTCGCGTGAGAGGCCGCCTCGAGCGCCGTCAGCCACGACGGGACGCGCCAACTGCACTGGACGCTGCTGCGGCGCAAGATGAGGTGCTGTGCTGGGTCGCAGCCATGTTTCCAAGTTGGCGCTGCGCCTCGGCAAAACCCTGGTGCGCAGCGAGCTTCAACAGCGCCGCGACATGATCGCCCTGGTCCGCAGCGAGCTTGAACAGTGCCGCAGCCCGCTTGTCATCTTGAGCAACACCACGTCCATCAAGGTGCATGCATCCAAGATTGCACTGCGCCGCGGCATCGCCCTGGTCCGCAGCGAGCTTCAACAGCGCCGCAGCCCGCTTGTCATCTTGAGCAACACCACGTCCATCAAGGTGCATGCATCCAAGATTGCACTGCGCCGCGGCATCGCCCTGGTCCGCAGCGAGCTTCAACAGCGCCGCAGCCCGCTTGTCATCTTGAGCAACACCACGTCCATCAAGGTGCATGCATCCAAGATTGCACTGTGCCGCGGCAAAACCCTGGTCCACAGCGAGCTTCAACAGCGCCGCAGCCCGCGCATAATCTTGGGCCACACCGAGTCCGTCACGGTGCATGACTCCAAGATTGCACTGCGCCGCGGCATCGCCCTGGTCCGCAGCGAGCTTGAACAGCGCCGCAGCCCGCTTGTCATCTTGGGCAACACCACGTCCATCACGGTGCATGCGTGCAAGCAAGCACTGCGCCGCGGCATCGCCCTGGTCCGCAGCGAGTTTGAACAGCGCCGCAGCCCGCTTATCATCTTGGGCCACACCCCGTCCGTCCCAGTACATGCGTGCAAGCCCGCACTGCGCCGCGGCATAGCCCTGGTCCGCAGCGAGCTTGAAAAGCTCTGCGGCCCGTTTGTAATCTTGAGCAACACCGCGTCCGTCAAGGTGCATGCATCCAAGATTGCACTGTGCTGATGCAAAACTCTGGTCCGCAGCGAGCTTGAACAGCTCTGCGGCCCGTTTGTAATCTTTGGCCACTCCGTCATGGTGCATGACTCCAAGATTGCACTGCGCCGCGGCATCGCCCTGGTCCGCAGCGAGCTTGAACAGCGCCGCAGCCCGCTTGTCATCTTGGGCCACTCCGCGTCCGTCACGGTGCATGCATCCAAGTTCAAACTGCGCCACGGCATCGCCCTGGTCCGCAGCGAGCTTGAACAGTGCCGCAGCCCGCTTGTCATCTTGGGCCACACCGTGTCCATCACGGTGCATGCGTGCAAGCTCGCACTGCGCCGCGGCATCGCCCTGGTCCGCAGCGAGCTTGAACAGCGCCGCAGCCCGCGTATCATCTTGGGCCACACCGCGTACGACAAGGTGCATGCATCCAAGTGAGCACTGCGCCGCGGCATTGCCCTGGTCCGCAGCGAGCTTGAGCAGCGCCGCAGCCCGCTTGTCATCTTGGGCCACACCGCGTCCATCACGGTGCATGCATCCAAGACTGCACTGCGCCGTGGCATCGCCCTGGTCCGCAGCGAGTTTGAACAGCGCCGCAGCCCTCTTATAATCTTGGGCCACACCCCGTCCGTCCCAGTACATGCTTGCAAGCCCGCACTGCGCCGCGGCATTGCCCTGGTCCCCAGCGAGCTTGAACAGCTCTGCGGCCCGTTTGTAATCTTGGGCCACACCGCGCCCGTCACGGTGCATGGCTCCAAGACAGCAATGTGCTGCTGCAAAACCCTGGTCCGCAGCGAGCTTCAACAGCGCCGCAGCCCGCGTATCATCTTGGGCCACACCGAGTCCGACAAGGTGCATGCATCCAAGTGAGCACTGCGCCGCGGCATCGCCCTGGTCCGCAGCGAGCTTGAACAGCGCCGCAGCCCGCTTGTCATCTTGGGCCACACCGTGTCCATCACGGTGCTTGCGTGCAAGCCCGCACTGCGCCGCGGCATCGCCTTTGTCTGCTGCTAGCTTGAACAGCTCTGCAGCGCTTTTGTAATCTTTGGCCACACCTCGTCCGTCAGGTGCTGGCGATCGTACGAGTACGAAACCTGGAGGAACGTCACCCAGGTGGCGAGATTGTGGATTCTCGTCGTTCGCGTTGAAGAGAGCGAGCGTGGCGGCGTCGCTCGACTGCAGGCTGGACCCGACCGTGGAAGATGACAACATTTCAGCTAGGGCTCTATTTACATGTAGTACTTTCTCGACAACATGCATGCATCCATCAAAGTACAAGAGACGAAGGATGTGGCACGAGGCTGTATACCCCCAACACGATACATACTGGCCGCCCAAGTCTCCTTTTATATTCATGTACCTCAACGGCTGAAACGTGCAAAGATCTGTTTTTTACGCTGCGGTGCGCGACACGACTGTGGCACTCAGGCATTGTCCTGCTTACGTAATGCCCTGATCGAAGACCACAGCCGAAGGCTTGTTAGCCACCGCGGCGCCACGAACCGCCTGCGAGCCGGGGGCGGTGGCCGTCGCGGCGGTGGCGGTGTTGCCGCTGTGTGCGGCGGCCGTTGGCGCGTTGCGGTGAGCGCGGCGGGAGACGCGGCCGCGCCAGCGCGCCTGCACGCTCGCGGCCGCCAGATGGCGGATGTGATCCGCGAGCCACACTTCGTCGGTTGAGCACAGGATCGCCTCGCGCAGCCGCTGGTGCCAGTGATGCGATGCGGCCGCCGAGGACGCCGCGAATGCCAACTGCAGCCCCAGCTCGTCTGAGCTCAGGCAAAAGGAATGCTCTCTCCCTACGAGCGATTCGACGGCCGAGAGCACGGCCGTGCGCAGGCTGAGCTCGATCGCGCTGCCGTGAGCGCTGCCGCTGCCCTCGCCACCTTCTTCGGTGCCGAGACGCAGGACAGCCGAGCAGTACAGTCGATCGCGCGGCGCGGCGCACAGCAGCTCGAGTCGACGAGCCTTCCACAGAGGCGGCCTGAAAGAGCCGAGCTGCGTCACGACCTCGAGTGTGCCGCGTAGCACGAGTCCAAAGCCGAGGGGTGGGGGGGGGCGGCTGCCGCCGCCGCCGCCGCCGCTGCCGCTGCCGCCGCCTCCGCCTCCGCCGCCGCCGCCGCCGCCGCCGCCGCGCCAGCCATTGGTCGCCGCACTCTTCGCTGCGCTCGCCGCCTCCTGTGCCGAAGCTGCCGCCCTGTGCGGCAAGTCGACCGCCATACGGAGCGCCTCGACCCAGCTGGCGGCGCCGGCCGCATCGCTGTCGCGCAACTCATAGATGCGATCATAGATGCGCACGTCGCCCTTGATGCGCTCGGCGCTTTCGCGTTGCGCCACCGGGATGAAGATGGTCGCGGGCACCTCTGATGGCATGAGGCTGCGTGCCATCGTCTGCATGTCCTTGGAGTCCGTGGGCAACTCGGACGCGCGGTATACACCGATCACGTCTTCGATCGGGATCATGCCCTTGCAACGCGACGACGCCTCGCCGCTGCGGCCCGCTGCGATGCCTTCCGCGTCGCTCGGCAGATAGTAGAGCAGCGCGTCGGCGCGGAGGATGAACACGCGCTCTTGCATCTTCTTTCCGCCAAAGAGGGTCGACTGGGGCGAGCGCTTCAGCAGCTTGCCCTCCTTGATGGTCGCCATGGTCGCGGCACGGCCCACTGGAAGCACCCCGCAACACTCGATTGTACTCAATGCGCTCGGCCCTCGACTCGGCCCGCCACCACCCTTGCGCGTGGGCGCCGTGTCGGGCGACCCATAGGGCTGCCGCTCCACCACCGTTGCACTCGGCCCACCGCTCCCTTTGCGTATGAGCATCATCTCGGTGAGCTCGCTCGTGATCTGTGACGAAACCAACTTGCCAAGCATGCGGAGCCAACGGGCGCGCGCCTCCCTATCCTCGGCCACGAGCTCGCACGGCGGTGAAGCCGGACCGAAGCGCACGTGGAAGGCCACGTCGGACGCTGCCACGCTCGAAGAAAACCGTCCAAAGTCAGTGGCAATCCGTGGCCATCCGTGACAATCAGCGGCAATCAGCGGCAATCAGCGGCAATCAGCGGCAACCACCTGCGACGCTCGAAGGCGCCGCCTCCATCGAAGTCAGGTTCGTCAGCCCGACGCACTCGATCGCCTCCGAAGGTGCGGCGTAGTAGAGGAGACGCTCACCCGCTGCATCTAGCTGGCACCAGCGCCGCTTGAACGACGTGTTCAAAGCGCCGCGCTTCTCGAGCCACCCCAGTTTGAGCCCCTCGCGACGGCGCAGCGCGCGCAGCCAGCGCGCCTGCTCGTCCGCGTCGGGCGCGCGCAGCGTGTAGCAGCGTGATGCCAGGGGCGTGGCCACCACGAGCAGGAGCGTCCGCTCATCCTCGACACCCACCGTTGTGCCCGAGAGCGAGATCACGCCGCGCGGCTGTGTCGTGCTTGGCGCGAAGCTGAGCAGCCGCGTGCCCTCGAGCACGTGCCATCGCAAGACGCGCTCGTCGGCCCGCGCGAGCATGCCCGCCATGTCACTTCGGCGCAACCGCAACGCGCCGCACTCGACGCACGACGACTTGCTCAGCAGCATCTCCGCCTCGGGCTGCGCTGTGGTGAAGATGGTCTCGTCCTCGTCGGAGCTGTCCTCGTCGAGATTGCCGCCAGCGCGCGGCCGGTTGACAACGTTCAAGTCGGATTCCGAGGCTCTCGCAGATGCCCAGCCGCTCTCGCCGAACGAGTCACCGGACGCCGACGAAGAGGCCATGTGGCCAATGCCAAAAATGGATTGCAGCACTTCGTCGTCGATAAGTTCACGTCCTCCACACCGCTATAAACTATAAAATCTTTGGTAGTACCGCCCGCCCGGGGGACGGTCTCATCGACAAGACAAAATATCTGAAGGTAAGCGGAGTAAACTGTACAGCCAGCACAGGAGCGGGAATAACAACAGACTGACAATTGCAGACTGAGAGACGTCGGCGGCACCACTCACAAACAGACACAGAGTCGGGGCACGGTAAACCATGCACTACACAGTCCCATGTCCACACTTTCTTGTTCACCTGTACACACGATGGTTGCAGCCTACAGAGCATGCATCGTCGTCCACGGCGGTTACAGCATGCCATCGTCGTCTGCGTCCGTGTGTCGACGCGAGAAGTCATTGGCACGGAGTGGCTGGGCTTGCCGCCGGTCCTGCGCAGGGGATGGGCGAGTGGGTAGTGGCACGGGAGTGGGAAGCGGGCGGGGTGGCAGGCGAGGAGTCGGGCGTGCGGGCGAGTGTGACGGCGTCCTGACGCGACGAGCGAGTACAACGCGCGGGTGTAGGCATGGGCACTCACCCGTCCTCCTGCCGAGGCGACTGCTGAGGAAACCCTGCTCATCAAATTGATCCCATCTGAGTCGGGCTGCGCACGCATCCCGCGTGTCGTGCCGCCGCGGCCTTGCGCGCGGTACGAGCGATACACGAAGAAGCCCAAGACGCCGAGCAGCATGAGCGGCACGAGCGCACCCAAACCGTCGTTGTTGCTTTTTGGGATTGGCTCCTCCTCGGTGACCGGCATGCACCACGGAGAGTTAGCGTCGAATTCCCCGTTGCTGGGGCATGGTGCCCCGGGGGGCCCAACAGACCCCGGCGGCGGTGGCGACGGGCTCGGCGGCGGCGGCGGGTATGGGATTCGTCGTGGCGGTGGTGGCGGCGGGAACGGTAAAGATGGTGGCGGCGGTGGCGGCGAGGGCGATGAAGATGGCGGCGGCGGCGGTGGTGGGAACGGTGCAGGTGGCGGACTGAGAGGCGGATAGCAATCAGGAGGTGAGGCCGCTAGAAGGGTTGACGGCGGCGGAGGACTGGGGTCCGGTGGGGCAGGTGGGTAATACGCGGCATGCACCGTGTGCACTGCAAGGCACAATACGACCACGGCGTGCCGCATTTTCGTCGTCGATCGACGCGTTGAATTGCAGCTGTGAATTGGCTGTGAATTATTACTTCGGATGACAGCGGCGTGAATATTACGTGGCATTACGTGAGCTTTCATTAATACAGCTGCTGTTCAACACAACGCGCAAAACCTCCGGAACTCCAAGCACGGGAGCCTCGCATGGACGGAGCCGGAGGCATCGCATGGCCGTGATGATCGCCTGATGGTGATGTGCCCGAAACGATGCGTTTTGAGTTCGAGTTGTCAGATATACGCGTGTGCGACTGGCCGCAAGTACGTACTAGAGTAACTTACTCTTACATGTCAGTCCCATGTTTTTCCTACGTTTCCACTGCTTTCCTGCGGTGTGTATACACTCACGATGAACGTGACGGATCTGAGGGCGGTCTCTCTCGTCCCTTGACACTGGATCAAGGCGCGAGAGTACTGATGGCACGGTGCATGCCGCGGAGCTCCTCAGACAGCTGCTGCTGGAAGTTTTGTTGGTTGATCGGCACTCGGCCCGCGGCGCCCCCAAGGCGCGGCGGCGAGGGGGACGGCCTCTGATTCTGTCGTTGCATTTCTCGAGCCACCTCCCGCCGGATTTGGGAGGCGAGAGGACGCAGCGGGTCGGCTGGTGGCAGCAGCGGCCCAGCTGGTGACTGTGCCCCAGGTTGCTGCAAAACCGTCACGAACGGCTCCGTTGTCGACTCCGTTGCGGGTAACAAGACCGTGGGCGGCTGGCCGGCCAGCTGAGCCGCTCTTGAAGGCGACACTTCGCGACGCTGCGCGGGCGTTCGCCGTGCCGGCGGTGCCGGCGGTGCGGGCGGTGCGGACGGTGCGGACGGTGCGGGCGGTGCGGGCGGTGCGGGCGGTGTAGACGCTTCAGGTGATGTTGTTGTTGGCGGCGGCAGCGGCGGATCAGCACTGACTACAGGTGTCAGATGCGCATCAGCTGCAACGACGTTATTGCCAGTGGTGATGGCGGCGAAGCCATCACCAGGAGACAAAGGACGACCTATTGGTCTGCCGTGAACCAAGGGTGTGTATCTTAGAGATGCACTTGGTGCGTAAATTGCTCCTGCGACGAGGGGTTGGACCATCGCCGTGCGCACCTCGGCTACCTGAGGCGTTCCTAATGAGAGTGGGGCTCCAGCAGCCATGCGGACAACGAAGGACGGGTGGCTCGCCCTGGCCTCCATGCCCACGATTGGTGGCCCTCGTATCGCTTGCCGTGCGAGAGCTGGCACCGCACTGTCTGCTGGCGCTCGCGACCGAGTAGCGATGCTTGCAGATGATGCCGAGAGCCGAGTCGCCTCGCCAACCGTTGTTGGAGGCTCGTCGACCTTGGCCTCCTCGATGACAGCAAGGCTGGGCGTCGACAGCTTGCTTGGCTTTATGGGCGCACGCTGCAGCACGTCGCGCATCTCCTTCTCAAGGCGCGCGTACTCTGCCACGACTGCGGGCGCGCGCCGCTCGGCCACATCCTTCGGCTGTTGCGCCTCGGTCGCCTTAGCAGCAACGCCACGATTGCCGAGCTTCAACGGGGAGGCGCCCAGGCGCGTTGGAGGCCCGGCAGCATGACCACTCGAGCTCAATGCGTGGCTCGCGGGAGCAGCTGTCGCAGGCGCCGCAGCAGGCGCGGAAGCCATTCGGCTGTCGCGCTCCGCCAGCTCTGCATCTGCATGGGTGCCAGTCTGTGACCAGAGGTCGACTCCGTCCCGCCGCGGCGCGCTGCTCTTGCTCGGCGCGTGGCCGCTGCCTCGTCTTGGCATGCTCAGTGCAGGCACCTCGATCGGCGAGGTTGCTCGAGGCGGAATTGGCGACGATTGAAGCGGCAACGTTGCTCGAGGCGGCGCCGACTCGCTCCGACTAGATGCACTGCCTGATTGGACACGTGACCGAGTACCGAAGAGCTTTCCGGCGGGCGCCGAGAGCCGAGCCGCCTCGCCAGCCATCGTTGGCGATTTGTCGACCTTGGCCTCCGTGATGACAGCAAGGCTGGGCGGCAACTGTTTCTTGAGCTTCTCGTGGTCCCGATTGGTGTCGTCATCGTATGCTGTCAGAACCTTGGGCTTCGCCAAACGGATCGCGCCGGCTGGCAGCGCCACAAAGATACGAGCGGGCTCTGGCTCCGGCACGCGCCCGATCGCAGCCAGGCGAGCGTGGATCCGCGCGCGTGCTTCCTCCGAGGCCGAAGGCTCTTCATACCGCGCCAGCAAGGCTGGTTGAGTACGGCTGGAAGCAATAACGACTTGGGGCGAGTCGCATGATGCGCCATCGGCCCCTCCACGAGCAGTACTGCGGGCAGTACCCGCTTCGGTGGCGCTTCGGTCGGTGCAGCCTCCAGGTTTGATCTTCTTGCTCTTTTTCTTTCGCCCACGCTCCGTTGCGGTGCTACGCTCGGTAGTAGTCCCAAGATCAGTCGAGTTTAGGTCATCTGCAAACCCCTCAGGACGCGTCTCTGCCACGGCCAGCAACAGCTTGGGCTGCTTGAGCTTAGGGCCGCGATGTGGCGCCGACGCCGGTGCGGCCGCAGGTGCCGAGGCCGCGGCATTCACCTCCTCTTCCGATTCCTCCACAATTCGCCAGCCACTGTCCGACGCTGGCGCCTCGGCCGCGGGAGCCGCCGCCACTCCACTGCGGTCAGTGCCGCCGCTCGTGCGATGAGAGGGTGGCCCGCGCTTCACCGACGAACCACGTGAGCGCACGGAGCGATCTGTTGATTGAGCAGCGCGATCTGTCGCTTGAGACCCCCCCAGATTGATCATGTGCCTGACAGTTGGAGTCCGCCGTCGCGCATCCGCTGGATGCAAGGCGTCCTGTGTCGCCTCGCCATGTTGCAGCTGAGGTCGCAATGCCAATGGTGGCGACCTCAGTTGCAGCAGTGACGACGTCGATGGCTGTGTCTCGCACTGCGGCGCAAGGCGATCCGTCTCCTCACCCACTCCAGCCGAAGCCTTGCGCCTGCCAACACTGCTCCCGTCACCTCCCCATCCCTTTTTGACGGGGCTCGGGCTCTCGTTGATTGTCACGGGCGGCGGTGGCGGTGGCGGCGGCGGCGATGTCGGTCGCGGTGAGGTAGATCGTGGCGGAAGAGGTGGCGGTGGACCAAAGAAGCCTTCATACAAAGAAGCCTTCTTTGAAGTGAACGTCATCTTCTCGCCGCGTCCAACGGGAGGCGAAATGGAGCGCTCGGCCGGTGGGGCGCTATTAGCCCTCGCGGCGGCGAGGGCGTGACCATGTTGAGCAGCGAGGGCGGCAGCAATCGTAGGGGAGGAGGTGGACATGCAAGTTATCGGTGGGACGGTAGCAGTGGCGCCAGGGCGCCCTGACGGAGCACCAGAGCCACCTCCACTGGCTCGTCCAGTCCCGCAGGCCGCCGGAGCGGCCGCCAGAGCGGCTGCTGGAGCGGACGCCGGAGCGGACGCCGGAGCGGACGCCGGAGCGGACGCCGTGGTCGCTGCGAATACAGCCTGCACCGCCTCCGCTCGCCGTATTAGTTCGCTTGTAGATCGAGGCCCCGTTCCAGCGGCGAAGGCGTTACGGCCAGACGGAACAAGGGCCGCCGTCGGTGGCGCAACTGCTGGGCTGGAGGCAGCGGCCATGAAGGCTGCCATGCCCTTGGCAGTGCTTGCGTGGGCAAAGCCGCCCTGCAAACGCGGCCGAACCATGCCCTTGGACAGGAGCGGCGACTCATCCTCCTCATGTGGCTTGGGTGCAAAGCGCTCCTCGCCGCCCTCGTTCGAACCCATCGGCGGCGGTGCTCGCGGAGCTGTCACGCCAGGATTGGCCGGGCCGCCCCCGGAGAAGGTGGCACGTCGCTCGAAGAGCCTTGCGGAGGAGCGAGCGAATCGCGCTGTGCTGGAAGCGGCGGTACCCAACGGTGAGGTGCTCTCCGTGGCGGAGAGCGGCGCCGTGCTCGTGGTGGAACGAGTGCTAAACTGCGCAGTCCTCGACGAACGCACGCTACGGTCGCCTCGAACGCTACGGTTGCCTTGGCTGATCTTGTCCATGAGTTTCTCCTGCGCCTGACGCTTGACCTGCGCAATCTCCTCCTCCGAAAAGGGCGTCGAGTCGGCGCACAGGCCCTTCCACATCTTGATACCGCCCGCGAGGCGCGTGAGCAGGGGCAAACGGGTCGACATCCCAAAGCCACTGAGCTGGCCACGCCACTTGCGCCTCTTGAAAAAGTCGACCATGAGCGCGCCGAGTTTCTCGTCTACGAAGCGGCCGCCAGCTTTGAAAGGGCGCTCTTCATGCTGCACGTGCATGAGCGTCTTCGCGGCCGCGGCGGCCGTCGGGTCGGGAGCTTGGATGCCATGCTTGTCCGGAGCGCTTTTGCAAGAGATGAGCAGCGTCGGCTGAAAGACGCACAACAGATCCTCCATGGACTGCACCTGCGGCTCCACCGCCACCACGAAAGAGCACAGGTGCGGGTGGTCGACAAGGGCGGCGAAGACACCTGCCGCCGCCTCAGCCGAGCACACCACCGCGTACGCAAACGTCTTGCCCAGGGCTGAGATGACCTCCTCGAGAAATTCTGCGTTCACAACGGCTCCCCGATGCTTGCGGTACGTGGTGATGTTTCCAAAGCCGGGTAGCTCAATGGCCACCTGGTAAAAGTCGGTGGGCTCCTCCTGTGCACCCTGGGAGATCTCTGCGAGGAAGCGTCGTCGCTGTGCCGCGTTGGCGCTCGGGCCAACAAGCTCTGCCATGAGCTGATACAGCGCGACCAAACCCACGTCCGTGCCAGAGGCGGCTGAGCGAAGCAGCAACGATGGTCGGCCGCCGTCGGCGGTAGTGGCGTTGGAGGCAGCGGGAGCAGGAGCAGGAGCGGGGACGGTAGCGGGGGCGGGGGCGGGAGCGGGGGCGGGAGCCGCAGCGGGGGCCGCAGCGGGGGCGGCAGCGGGGGCGGCAGTGGTGCGCGCGAGCAGACGCGAGTCGCCACCCGTGCCGGCAACCAGCTTCTCAAGTGCACGAGCGATCGTAGCGGACGCTTCGATTTCGGCCCTTCCAACAAGGGCCTCGGCTTGCAGAGGCTGCAGCAGGTTTTCGGGATCTTGACTCTTGGGGCGCTTCTTAGGGCTGCCGGGCACCACAGTGGGCGACCGGTGCAGAGGCACACCATGAGCAGCGGCGATGGAAAGCGTCAGTTGCGTGTGGCCGACGTTGCCAATCGTCGTATAAGCGTCAAAGTTGCTCTCGATGTGCTTGTGCAACGCCGTCACCTCGCTCGCCGACATCTTCTCGCCGCCCTTCTCGGTCTGCAGCACCATCGGGCCCTGGCTCACGCGGGCATTGTTGCCAACCGTCTGCTTCTGCTGGGCTGTCAAGTATTGCACCCAGCCGCTGAGCTCCTTGTCGCGTCGCTCCGCGTACACAACGGGCGTCGCCTGAGTGCCGGGCGGCAGCACCGGCATCTCAGCAGGCAGCTGCACCACCACTCGCCGCTCGAAGCGGGGCGCACGCCCAACTCTGTGTCGGATCTCGAGCGGCGCCAGGCCAAGCTCTTCGGCCCAGTCGACGCGCAGCACGACCACTTTCCCATTCGGCACGGGCTTGTAAAACGTGTAGCCCAGCCGCTCATCCTTGATGCGGCTGGGCTCATATAAGCAATCTACCGGCTTGCCTTCGTCTTTCTTTGTCTCGGGCGTCGTGTCGATGGTCACCCGATCGATGACCTTAGACGGCGACGGCTGCGTGCAGTCGGCACCTATGTGGCACAGGGTGTACTCTTGCGGCGCGTGTGGCCCTTTGCATCCCGCCTTCTTTTGGCCCAGCCCACGCAGCATGCCCAAGAAGATGATCGCCTTGCCACTACTGTCGACGATAGAGCCGTACTCGAGCACCACGCGAAACGACGAGCGACGCTGCCGCTCGAGATCCACGAGTTGCTGCAGACATGTGCTCACACTTGCAGGCAGCTTGCCCAGTCGCTCTAGGCGCTGCCGCATCACGTCATCATGCTCACGGTCGACGGGCGGTACGGACGTGGAGTTCGCAGCAACGCCCCCCCCCCCATTCTTGCCCTCGCTCGCGATGGTGCCGGCGGTGGTCGAGGGGCTCTTGGCGAAGCCCGGCTGCACCGGCGCTGAGCAGACCGGACACTCCTGATGGTACAGGATCGAACGTTCCGTGCACAGCGCGCACAGCACGTGGCGGCAACGCTGCAACCTCCGCGGCTGAAGAAGGAGGTTGTTACATAGCGAGCACACAATCTGCGCGAGCTCTTTCTGCCGGCGCAGCAGCGCCGCCGACACCTTGGCGCGCAGCTTGAAGAAACGGTCGTCGTACCCCGACGATCCTTCATCCGCGTCATTGTCGTCCGCATCGTGAGCGAGCGAGCGCATGTGCAATGCGAACGCCGTCTTGTGGCGCGCCTCGGGAGAGGCGTTTTGGCGGTCTAAAGGCTTGCCGATAGTCCTTCTCTGTTGGCGGCGAGTTGCGTTCTGCAGGCGACTAGCCGCCACGCTGCTGCTGCTGCTCGTGGTGCGCGTGACCTCGTCGGCTGGCGTAGCTGCGATAGCCTCGGCCTCCTCTTTCGCAGCCTCCTTTGCAGCGCCCCTGCGCTCATCGAGCATACTCGCCGTGCTAGACTGCTTTGCCCGAGCCACGCACTCCACGCACTTGTTCCACACGGCAGAGGGTCCCACATCGCTGCTGCCCGACACGGGGCCGCGCGAGCTCTGTCGATGGGAGGTGAGAACATCGACCGCCCGCCCTTGCTCGCGGGGCATCTTAAGCAGATGATCCACCGACAGCTCGGCCGGCGGCGGCGTCGAGGGCCGCGCATCCGCCTTGGCCCCGTGAAGATAGAGAATGAGCGGCATCGCCGCGTCGCCGCACGCGCGCGCAAAGACGTGGCCGCTGCGTGTCTCGATCACCTCGGAGCGCCGGTTGAGCACCTCATCCTCGTCGTTCTCATCATTGATCATCTGCAACCATTCTTCATCCGATCGCGTCTTGGTAAAATCTTCCATCCTGGCGGTGGACTGGGCGAGCGTGCCCGGTGTATCGGCGACGTCGGTGCTCGATGCCTGCAGAGCGTACTCGAGAGTGTTGCGCGTCTCAATGGCGCTCTCCTCTGTGACATGCACGCACGCAAGCATCCCCGTGTACACGGCGCGAGGCGACGAGAAGACCGAGGCGATCAGCTTGGTGAGCGGGTAGTCGCGGTAGGGCACGTGCGATTGGCCCTCGGCCAGGGCAAGCACGATGCGCCCCATGGCTAGCACGCCTCGGTTGAGCCAACGACTTGACTTGGCGGCCTCGAGGTCAAAATTCTCAGTACCCGCCAGGTCGACGACGTGTATGCTCGTCGTGGACGGCTCACCCTGCAGCTCGCCGCTCACGTAGCGCTTGCGCTCCAGCGTGAGCGTCAGCATGCGATGGCAAGCGCCGCCGGCGGAAGCAAACGCACTCTGCGCCATCGCGCGCTCGACTAAGAGGCAAAACGTGCGACCCGAGTACACTCGTTCTCGCTTGACTCCCACCATCTGCAGCGTGCCCGTCACTTTGACGTAGCTCGGCTCGCCCTGCGCATTGTATGCGGCGAGCATGTCCACGAGGTGCTGGCCCTGCGCCTCGATGAGCGTCGCGCTCACGGTGAACTTGTCAGTGCCGGCCTTTTCGAGTGCGGTCGTGTGCCGAAAGAGCTCGTTGACCATCTGGGGTACGACGCCGTCGAGGCGCGCCACGTCTAATCCACCTTCGGCACCGTACAGCGTGTACGTCTTGCCCGATCCAACCTGACCGTAGGCAAACAGCAGCGAGTCGTTGCCTTCAAAGGCTTCTCGCAACATCGGCGCACCACACTGCGCATATGCGTCCGCCTGTGAGCTACTGGGCCCGAGCACGGCGGCGAACTCATGCGAGACGGCGTGTGGCAGCCGGACGGCCAGCTTCGTGCTGACGCGCTCGTCGCACGTCACCTGGACGGATCGGCCGGGTTCTGGCGGTCGCACGCGCACGGCGACTCTCAGCCGCACCATGAGCGATGCAGACGCCACCAGCCGCTCGGCTGGATGGCGCTAGGCTCGGGCAGGCACCGCCGACGCGCAGCGGACTGCCGCGGGCAGTGATGGACTGCAGCGTGAGCTTTCCAAAAGGCCCTCTCGCTCGCGAACTGATTGCCTAATCCATCAAATTCCGCGACGCCAAAGCGACTTACCGTACAACCCGGTATCCTGCCGGTTGAAGACGATCCGGGAGTACGGTACAACACGGTTCCAACTCGTAATTATAATCATGTAAAATGTAGTCGAGTCGTCGGTACATCCACGCCAATCCGGTCGTACAATGGGATACTGCACACCAAAGGCCAATCCCATTCAATCCGCCGTACTCCGTGAATCTTGATCTTGAATCCTGATTCCGGAATGGCGAATGTCACATCACTGCTATATGCGGAAATTGGTAAACATGAAGACTTGAAACTTTCTGAGTGCACCGATGTTGTACATGCACACACGCCGCGACCTTATTGTACTTTGTACATGCAAATGCGTATGTCCCGCGCTGGTACCCCCGCGCTCCCTCTTCGCGACTTCAACGAATTTTGAAGGCACGAAGTGTCGATGCCACAGGCCACAGGCGACAGGGGCGCCGGTTTGAAGGCCGTTACTTTGGCATCTCTCTCATGGATGGTTTTGCCCATGGTACGCAAGGTGCTTGGGGTGCTTCCAGCGCCTCGAGTGGTAGCCCGGCTCGATCTTCGCGCAGTCGTCGATGCCGCCGCAGTCGAGAGGCTCGAAGCCGACCATCGTCAGAAGTCGGATCATGACCGACTTCGCCAAGTCGTCGCCTGCGACTTCCACGGGCTGCAGCCGCCGATAGCGCAGCGAGGACGCGTCCAGATTGGCGAGGCACTTGCACCAAGAGGCGCTCGCGTCGCCCAACCTCGCCTTTGCGTACGGCGTCGTACCTAATCAGGGAGGCAATCATGGGTCATCAGATGCAATCAAGTCTTCGGGTGTCGTCAGTCAGCTCGGAGGCGTATTACTGTACGGAGCGCTCCCTCCATTTGGCCGCTGATCGTCGCTGTAGTAGCGCGTGTATGCGGCGCAAAGATCAATGAATATCTTTCCTTTTCCGTACAAGCGACTTCGATGGGCGTCAATGAACTCATCGAGCGGCGCGAGCGGGTGTATGCAGAGGATGATCACGTTGGCCCCCGTGCACATATGCGCCACGGACGTGCCCACACAGCCGTTGCCCACGCGCCGTGCTAGGCTCTCCCCACGATCTAGGTCGCGGCTGCCGATGATGACTGACAATCCAAGCGATGCCCAAAGCTCTGCGTTGGAGCTCGCCATGTCGCCCGTTCCGACGATGCCGATCACGAGAGGGCTGTCTGCGCTGGTGACGGGCGTAGCCGCTGCGATCGAACCCGCGGGAGTATCAGACGGACCTTTGACGATGCTCCGAACCTGGTTCCTCGCCGTCACGAAGTCACCCAAGTTGCTAAAGGCGCCCCACGCCTGATCCAAAATAGAACCTGCGCGGACGAGAGCTCGCATGCACACGCTCGCATGTCAGCCACAGAGCGAGGCACCGTCGCAGGTGGCGTGAGTCCAAAATTGGACGCGCAGCTGCCTCTGCGGCACTCACCTACTCCATCGCTGCTTGCTCCTTTGAGGCGTGTCTTGATCACCTTCGTGAACTCTGCGAAGTCCATGTCGCCATTTCCGTTCGTGTCCGCCTCGCTCATCATCGCTGCGAGCTGCTGACTCGTAAAGGTCAGGCCCGTGCTCGCCGTCATCGATGCCATCTCCGAGGTGCTTACCGCGCCCGAACCGTCCACGTCGGCTATGTCGAAGACGGAGCGCAGCTTTGCCTGAAACTCGTTGTCGCTCATGTTAGACTTCGACCGTGCACGATCGTAAGGGTGGGGCAAAGAAGTACTGCGTCGACTGCGGACGTAAAGCGAAATGGCTGTCTAGTCGCCGTTTTGGCAAACAACACCACATCAGATGGGCCGGTCGCACGCCGGACCCAGGGCGCTCCAAAAGAGGTTCGCCAAGACAACGCGTATTGTACCGGTAACTCTCAGTGCAGCTCATCCGCCCGACCCTGCAGGACTTGTAGAAAATACACCACCTCATCCACAACGCATCGTACGTCCGGTCCCTTTTTTACAGGTCGGTTTTTTGGATGTACAGTCAACAGTAACGGGAATCGGGAAACGGGAAGAGGCAAGAGCGAAGAGCCTGCTGCCAGCCTCCACACCGTCCACCCCGCCCCACCCGCTCCCATTCGCACACCCATTATTCGCTCGGCTCACCGCACGTATGCATCAACGTCACACACGACAAGGTGGGGAGCGCTCTGGGGGACAGCACAGCGGTCGCATAGTCATTGCGGGGACCATACCTGGAGACCTCGAGAGACGCAGCGTGAGTCTCAGAGTTCTGCCAAGCTCCGTACAGGTTCCAAACTTCGAATGCACCACTCTTCCACTCGCGCCGACCGCCCCGCTCGCCTCGTCCGCTCAGACGGTCGCCTCGTGCCACTCAGACGGCGACCTCACGCGTGCGCACCCTCGCGCAACGCGCCATCTCGAGCGCCTTGGCATGCGCGTAATGCTCCATCGTCACTGCTGGCGCGAGGGCGGACGCCGCCACCAGCCGCGTGAGGGTGAGCAGCCTCGCAAAATCGTCCGCATTCACACTCGGATCCGCTTGGCGTGCGGTCACAAACTCGTCCTGAGCGAGCTGCGAGAGCTCGGGGCCGATGGCACTGAGACGGTGCTGCAGCCGGCTGGCGAGGCCTAGGTAGCGGCGCGCGGCCGTACGCGCCTCGGCCGGCGCGAGGGCGGCCGCCGACGGCGTCACCGGCGCGACGCGCAGTGGCAGCTGGCAGCCGATCGCGAGCATCGACTTGGAGGTGGAGAGGGAGATGATCGAGACGTCGACGCCAAAGTCGACCGCGAAGAAGGTGAAGTCGTACGGCACCTTCTGCGCGTCGAGGAGCAGCGTCAGCGCACGCACGTTCGCGACGCCACGCTCGCTCAGAGCGCCGGGCCCGAGGCTCGCCTCATCGAGCAGCAGCAGCGCGCCAGCCGGCAGCTGGAGTGGTGCAGGCCAGATGCAGTTCGCCTCGTGATCCTTCGAAGGGGCGAGGGCGCGCGCGTTGAGCGCGCTTACGGAGAGGCTCGTGCTCGCGCACACGGGCAGCAGCTCGGTCAGGCCAGAGAGTAGGCTCGCCGCCACCGCCGAGCGTGCTTCGGCGCGCGGGGCGGCGGGGGCTGCGGAAGGGCATCCGGTGATGTTCAAATGGAGCTTGCCGATCGGAGCCTCGCCATGCCGCTGCATGATGCGCGAGAGCGAGGCGAGCAGCACGTACTCGGCCGCGAGCGCGTCGCCGCCTAGGCACGCACCCAGGGCGTCGAGCACCGCCTGCCGCAGCGACGGCAGCTGCTCGCGAGCGGTCGCGATCGCTTCAGCCTCCGCGGCAGAGGTTGCCGGCGGCAGCCAGGCCGCGTGGACGTCGTCGAAGCGCCGGGTGGCGATCGTGTGCACGCGCGGCTGCGCCGAGGGCGGCGGCCGCTGCTGCCGCTCCGCCGCCACCTCGCGCGCGAGAGGGTGCACGCTCATGCAGACCTCATCGTCGACGTCAAAACTACCCCCCGCGCCCACGTCGTACCCACCCTCGGGCGCGCGCTCGAGCACGCCGATGACCTCGATGAGCTCGTGGACCTTGAACGCACCCTCGCCTTCCTCCACGCCGCCGTAGACCTTGAGCAGCACCCCACGCGCCGATGCGCGCGCCCAAGCTTTCTCGTCGCTCCCCGGATTGTCACCGTCGGTGTCGCCATGCTCACAGCTCTCGCAGCTCTCGCCGCCCGTAGGCTGGCCGGAGGCGAGGGCGCGCGTGCGCTTGCTGTGCGCGTCCTCGCCCTCGGCAACGAGCGCCGCCTCTTCCTCCATCGGCTCCGCGCCCAGTCCTGGGCCGCCCGCCTCCTCCGCTGCCGAGCGCTTGCCGCGCGCGCCGGAGCGTGTGGCCGCGCTGCCCGAGGATGGGGCAGCAGCCTTGGGCTGCGCCGGGCCCGCAAGCGCCGAATCGACCCACGGCGAGCGCGAAGGGATGGGCACGCACACCACGGGCGCGCGCTGCCAGACGATGTCCTGACGAGCGCGCACGGAAGCCACATGCGCACCCATCCCAACATCGTCGAGGCAGCCTTGGTACATGCTGGTGCGCAGGTGGACAGAACCGTCGTGGTGGACCTCCTCGTACACGCCGTCGTAGTACTCAGGGTCGTGTACGTCCTGTACCATGCCAATAAATCGCACGATCGCGCCGTCGGGCAGCGCGTCCGCGGTAGTGGAATTCAGCGACGGCACCGCCTCAAGAGCGCCGGGAGTTGCGAGGAGCTCCTGCAGCCAAGCACTGAGGCTGATGCCGTCGCCCGTAAGGAGTGCCGACGGGTTGGCCGCGTGAGCGCGTGCGAAATCTTGCTGCAGGCGCTCGACGGGCAGGCGGAGGGTCGTCATCGGAGGGCGGCGCTCGACGACCTTGCACAAAATGGCGCGGCGCGCGCATTGGCGCCAAAAAGGGTTACATTGCGTCGGACCGCTCAAGGCAAAACCTCCAAGCACCAAAAAACCTCTCTCCAAAATCCCTCTCACCAATTGCGCTCCCACACTGCACCGCTCCGCCACGTATAGGTTCCCAGTGAGAGCCTCGCACGCGAGCTGAGGCCGGAAGGCTGGGGGGGAAGGGTGGCACTCCGGAGGGGTGGCACTCTCCTCTCTCTCCTCAGTGGGCGTCCGACGGGATCAGTCCATTTCGTCCAGGGTGGATTCGACCGATGCCGTGGCGGGCACCCGTGGCGTCGTGGTGGGCATATGAGGCGTCGAGGGCCATGGCTGAGAGGGCACCGCCTCCACAGTCACCTGCTGCCGCGCCTCCGGAACAGGTGGCAACTGCACAAGCTGTGCCGGAGTGGCCGCCGCACCGCTGCCGCTGCTCGGGGTGGAGGCCTGCGCAGCATGGGGCGCCGTCTCGCCCATACGTCGCATGCCGCCGCCGCCGCCGGAGCCGGGCACTTGCATGCGCCTCGAGGCATGCATGCGGCTACGCCCCAGGCTCGGGGAGACCAAATTAGGGTTGGGGCCGTCCACAGAGCTCGCAGGCTGTACTGCGGCTTGCGCTGCGGCTTGCTCTGCAGCTTGCGCTGCAGCTTGCGCTGCGGCTTGCGCTGCAGCTTGCGCCGTGGCTTGTGCTGCACGCTGCTGCTGCTGCTGCTGCAACATCTGCTGCTGCTGCAACATCTGCTGCTGCAACATCTGCTGCTGCAACATCTGCTGCTGCTGCTGCGGGTTTGATTTCGGAGAGCCCGCCGCCGCTGCCCCGGCGCCGACTGTAGCGGTTGGCTTGCTTGGCAGCGGCCGCCCCCCCAGTAACGACTGCAAGAGATCGTCGACGGATTCCTCTTGCTTCGCCGCGCCGCCGCCGCCGCCGCCGCCGCCGCCGCCGCCGCCGCCGCCGCCGCCGCCGCCGCCGCCGCCGCCCACTCCGCCCGCGCCACCAGCGGCTGCGCTGACTTGATGACTTGATGACTTAACGACGCCCTCGGCGGCGGTGGGCTGCTTGGCGGCGCCGTGGTGGGCGGCGCCGTTGCCGCGTAGAAGACTCATGAGATCGTTCGGTTGGCTGCTGGATGCCGCGCCGTGGTGGGCGGCGCCGTGGTGGGCGGCGCCGGCACCGGCCAAACCGCTTGCAGCGCCCGCGGGCGGCGAGCCAGCTCTCCCCCTCAGAAGCGTCATCAAGTCATCATCAGGCGCTGCCTCTGCGCGTGCGCCGGCTCTGCCGCCCTGCCCGCCACCCGAACCCGCGGCGCCCGCCGACCCTGACGCCGTCTTGGGCGTACCGCGCAGCAGCTGCATCAGATCGATTGCTTCCGCGCTTGCGCCCCCGGCCGCCGCGGCAGCGGCTGCGCCGGTGGCCCTCTTGCCACCCCCCCTGAGAAGACTCATCAAATCGTCCTCGTCGGCCGACGCACCACCGCCCGCGCCGGCCGTACCGGCCGCGCTGGCTGCACTGCCTGACTGGCTGACATCGGGAGTGGGGCGCTTGGCAGCCGCAGCGGCGGCAGCGCCGCCGGCGCCGCGGCCACCGCCTCGGAGGAGCATCTGCATGAGCTCGTCTTGACCTCCAGAACGATCTCCCGCAATCTCGCGCGCTGCTCGCTGCTCCGCTCCGCGGCCGCCGAGCCCTGCGCCGCCGGCCGCGCCGCCACCAGCCGCTGCAGCGAGGCCGGCTGCCGTGCCACTCTTCCTGCCGCGTAGCAAAGCCATCAGGTCCTCGTCGTCACTCGGGGAGGCGCCCCCACCACGAGTGCCCATGCTATCCGCTGCCGGCTGCGTCGGCTGCTGCTTGAGTCGCGATGCGAGGTCATGAGGGCCGCTACTGCCCCCCGCACCTCCTCCCGCCATGCCGCCCGCGCCGCCGCCCGCCGCGCCGGCAGCCGCGCCGCCGGCGGCTCGCGCTTTGCCCGCCGCGCCGACGCTGCCGCCGCGCAGCATTGCAAATAGGTCCTGCGCCGCAGCCTCGTCATCGTCGTCGCCCCCAGCGCCCGCGCCCGCGACGGCGCCGGTCACGCCAGTCTTAGCCGCGGTGGCGCCCGCGACGGCGCCCCCGGCCTTCTGCGCCTTAAGATACGCCGCGAGATCGAAACCTCCAGCCGCGCCGCCGCCGCCTGCACCGCCCGCGCCGCCGCCGCCTGCACCGCCCGCGCCGCCGCCTGCGCCCCCGGCCGCCGCGGCAGCGGCTGCGCCGGTGGCCCTCTTGCCACCCCCCCTGAGAAGACTCATCAAATCGTCCTCGTCGGCCGACGCACCACCGCCCGCGCCGGCCGTACCGGCTACGGCAGCGGTGCCGCTAGCCATGGGCTTCTTGGCGCCCCGCAGGAAGCTCATGAGATCATCCTCGTCGTCCTCAGATGGAGCAGCGCCACGCGCGCCACCCTTACCGCCTGCGCCTTCCGCGCCTTCCGCGCTCGCGGCGCTCGCGGCGCCAGCGGCGCCAGCGCCCTTGCCCTCACGCTCGCTTCGCAGCAGGTCCTCGATGGTGAACTTTGGGTAGGGCTCCTTGACACCTCCCTGTGCAGAGCCGCCGCCCATGCCGCCGCCCATCCCGCCGCCCATCCCGCCGCCCATGCCGCCGCCCATGCTTCCGCCCATGCCGCCGCCCATGCCGCCGCCCGTGGCGCCGCCCATCCCGCCGCCCATGCTGCCGCCCTTATCGCCGCCCATGCTGCCACCCATGCCGCCGCCCATGCCGCCACCGCCCGTGCCACCTCCCCTGCCGCCGCCCATGCCGCCGCCGAAGGACGTTGGCCGCTTTTCGGGAGCCCCGCCCATCTCGTCATCAGCGCGAAGCACCGGCTGCGGCGGCGGCTCCTGCGCCGCGTTCATCGAGGCCTCTTTGGAGCGCTGCAGCCGAGCCGGATCGACGCCAAACGACTTCTCGAGCTCCTCGAGCTGTGCGCAGGGTATCTTGCGCCCGCTCGTGCGCCCCTTTTCAGGCACCATTGTCATGGACTGCTTGCTCCGGCCGTAGCACTGCCTCGCCCACTTGTTCTGCTGCACGTTGAGCCAGGCGGAGCTACCGCTTGGCGCTGGGCCCATCCATGTGAACGCGGAGCACTCGTCCTCGCGCTCGCACGCCGTGCGGCACGCCTCCATGCTGTCGGCCTCGCCAAAGTAGAAGACGTCGGGGCGCTTCTCCGTCTTGGGAGCCTTCACCATGCGCGCCACAGCATTGTACCCGTCGCGCATCTCCCAGCAGAGCGGACCCGCCTCGGGTGGCGCCTTCTTGGCGCTCACCGTCGCCAGCGCGAGCAGTGCGAGCAAGGGTTGTCGCATATGCGATTGGTGCGCGTTTACGCTCGAGGATGTGACGTGCGATCCAAGGCTACTTATCGGGCGGAGGCGGTCTCGCGCGTCGGAGATTTTTGTCGAAAAGTGCCTAGTTTTGTTCGGAACGGGAAGCTCTCTGACGAGGCCGCAGGCCAGTACTTCCGTGCTACGCCGTGCGTCTAGCAGCGGCCGACTAAACCCCCTTAGACTTTGAAGCCTAGGTCTACTCGGTCCCTACACGAGGTGGCGTGAGCAGCGCATCAATCCCTTTCTTGCCCACGCCCGCCTGCACGAGCTGGGCGCGCGCTCCAGCCTCGGCGCCCCAAAGATGCCACCCATATAAGGAACCTTCGGCCAAGAGGGCTTGCAGCCCAGCTGCATTGAAGGCGACAAAGTCCGCCGTGGGCAACTCGACAACGGCGGGCGTTTCGGAGGTTGAAGGCGGTTTCGGTGAGGGCGCCTCATCGTCCCCGCTGGGCGCTTTGAAGAACTCGGCCTGCTGCGCCGCGCTCACGACCTGCACACTCGCCGTGAACGTGCGCAGTTGCTCATAGCCCAGCGAATCGTCGAAGGGTGCTGCAGAGATCGCATCGTCACGCGGCTCGCCGTCAGGGCCTATCCAGGGCAAGCGGAAGAAGGTGCCCGCACGTCGGCTCGCAGCCACCCACGCCGCCTCGCTCTTCATCTGCTTGGCACACCGCTGGATTTCGTGGATGAGCGCCTTGGCCTCTTCGGCCGACAGCCGTTGATTGTCATCAAGCGAGCTCTGACCTCGGAAGATTTGGCTGAGGAAGTAGCCGAATTGGATGCTGCCGAGGTACAACCTCGCCGCCTGCAGCCGATCGAACCGGCCGTTGACCGTCGCGTCATCCGAGGGCGCCGACTCGAGCACAAATGCGCGCGCCTGACGCGCGGATTGGCCCGGAAGGTACTGCGACAGCCGCACGAGGGTAGTCGCGTCGAAGGGAAGCGTGGCGCCGGGGGCGATGTCCTTGGCGGACTCGAGCAGGCGAAGGTCCGCCGTCTCGAAGAAGCACCGCTCCGAAGCGGTGATGAACGCGTCGGCGAGTATCCTCCGCTGCTCGGCGAGAGCGCGCACTTGCTCAATGCGGGTCTGCAGGCTGAGGCTGGCGTCCGTGAGGTGGGAATGGTCGACCGCATGCCCAGAGGAAACGATTGTTTCGATCCATGCGTCGGTGAAACCATTGGTCCGGGCAAGCGGCAGGAGTCGCTCACGGCCAACGCTGGTGATGCAAACGCACACCGGGGAGGGAGGTGGCGCAGGAGCACGCAGCGAGGTGGTGAGCGCGTCGCGCAACCCCCGGCGAGTTATATCATCAGCCTGATCATCGATGGCTCCACGACGAGGGAGGACTGCGACGAACAAAGCACCCCCAGCGAGCAGCGCAGATGCGCCCAGAAACGCGTCCACGGGAAATTCGGTGCACTGGATCGACCCCGCCCGTTGAAAGCGGCTAGTCGAAGCCAGCCCCGCTCGCAAAAAGGCTGAAGCTGGAGCTGCACACAGGAGGCAGAGCGTGAGCGCTTCGCGGATGGGCGCCATGCGCGACGATCAAAAAATTGCCGAGGCCCGACCGAGCCTACGGCCGGACACGAAAGCTGCTCCCACCATCATCTCCTCGTGGTGAGTGCTTGGAAAGAAGTTTGAGGGGCAAATCGAAACACGACGCACGTGTGCGTTTGGCGTGAACGACGTGCAGAAGAGCGCACGTCACGCACGTCACCGTCCAATGGTCTTCATTTGTTCGAAAACGGACATATGCGCAATGCTGAGGCCCAACCTCGGAATGCGGCCCAACCGGCACGCCTGCGACTGGCAGCGGCTCCGGTTTTCTGGAAGCGCATCCAGGGAGCCTCCGTGCGGAGAGCCCGCGTTGCCCTGCAAGAAGCTTCAGAGGAGGAGCTCGCAGACTGCATCGCTTCGCCGATGGCTGGCGTGCTGGCCTCGATCATCAGAGCAGCTGGCGCGCGCGTGCCGGAGGTGAGCAGGAGCGGCACCATCTCCAAGCCACACGCTGACATCGAGGCTGAGCTTCTCGAGGTCGTGCAGCTCGGACTGCGCCGCGGCCTCTCACCTGACCAGCCGACGCCGTGGGCAGATGCGGAGATCTTCACACCGCCAATGGTGGCAGCGGCCTCGTACGACTTCGAGCGTCTTCTCGACCTGCTGCTGGCCGAGGGCGCCGATACGATGCAGCGCAACTCGGACGGCGAGGTCGCGTTGCACGCTGCAGTCGACAGGCCAAGCGCGCTGCGCCGTCTCCTCGCAGTTCCACAGCCGTTGCTCCAGACATCCCTTGCCGCGATCAGCGGAAATGGACGGACGCCCTTTATTGCTGCGCTGCTGCGCAACCCGCTCAAACCCATCCACATCCAGGCGTGTGACGCTATGGTCGCGGCAGGCAGTGTCGCGCTCACGGATCACGATTTCGCATGCATCCAATCGGCGAAGCGCTTGCCCCGGCTTTTGAGTGCGGTCGATCGATGCTATCCGGCGGTCGTGCACCCTCGCGCACGCTGGCATCCCACGTGGCATTGGTCCTTCCCCGCCTCCGATCGACACACCATCCGCATCACCTTTGAGCTCGCACGACGAGGTCACGCCTCCCTCCCGCCGGAGCTCTGGCTGACCATTTTTGGACAGGTTCAGCGTGGCTGGTTCGCCTGCTCGGCACGAGTTAGCCCGCCGCCTCACATCGGGGGCGCGGCCAGGGCTGAGCTAGCACTAGCGAGGGATGTCCTAAGACAGCGGCTGCAGCAAGAAGCGGGCCAGCGCCGTTAATACACTAAAGCAGAGGCGCGAATTAAAATTTCTATAATTTCTGTATAATTTCTGCGGACGATTAAATATCTTTTTCGTCAGGGTGATGAGTACCGAGGCCCGAGCAAAGATGCGCCTGGGACCACAGCTCAACGTGCCGGACATTCCCCGCCCTCGCCCCTGCCGCCCTGCCCGACTCCCCGACACCTTATGTGTTGCAGTATACAACAGTATACCCGTACTCAACCATCTCAATGTGCGCCCGTGTGTCCCGTTTGCGTCCCGGCTCCCCCGGTATGTCCCGTGTGAGGAAATCCCCCGTTGTCTTTTTACCGGTACCGGTTTCGGCTGTTGAGTCGGCCGCGGCTTCGGTCCATCGGTCGTCGCGCTGACGTGCTGGGTGTGTGTTGTTGGAACTGGGTTTGGATGGTTGTGAGGTTCGTCTGTGTGGTCTGTGTGCCTTTGTGCGTCCGCGTGTCCCGTGTGTCCCGTGTGTGTCCCGGCTCCCCCCGGTGTCTTTTTACCGGTAA
>Ga0210241_100070_pt1 | contig 70621 bp, 35 predicted proteins | sample ChrtobMetP5a_8mM_FD_155488 | JGI IMG/M metagenome (GOLD analysis project Ga0210241, IMG submission 155488) | Chrysochromulina tobin associated microbial communities from unialgal haptophyte culture, Seattle, Washington, United States - P5a_8mM | ecosystem: Host-associated > Algae > Haptophytes >...
TGCCGTACCCACAATCCGAGTACTCCGCGCCGGGGCCGCCGTCGTCGCATGAGCCATCCGAGGCATAAGATCCGCACGTCTCTGTGCAGAGGCCAGTCGCGGGCGGTGCCACTGGAAGCCGTGCGGGCCGCGGGCTGCAGTCGGTGCAGTCAGTGCCATACCCACAATCCGAGTACTCCGCGCCGGGGCCGCCGTCGTCGCATGAGCCATCGGATGGATAGTTGCAGGTCTCTGTGCACGCTGCTGCTGGAAGCCGTGCGGGCCGCGGGCTGCAGTCGGTGCAGTCAGTGCCATACCCACAAGACGAGTACTCCGCGCCGGGGCCGCCGTCGTCGCAAAAGCCATCGGATGGATAGTTGCAAGTCTCTGTGCACGCTGAAAGCAGCGGGCCGCAGTCGGTGCAGTCGCTGCCGTACCCACAATCCGAGTACTCCGCGCCGGGGCCGCCGTCGTCGCATGAGCCATCCGAGGCATAAGATCCGCACGTCTCTGTGCAGAGGCCAGTCGCGGGCGGTGCCACTGGAAGCCGTGCGGGCCGCGGGCTGCAGTCGGTGCAGTCAGTGCCATACCCACAATCCGAGTACTCCGCGCCGGGGCCGCCGTCGTCGCATGAGCCATCGGATGGATAGTTGCAGGTCTCTGTGCACGCTGCTGCTGGAAGCCGTGCGGGCCGCGGGCTGCAGTCGGTGCAGTCAGTGCCATACCCACAAGACGAGTACTCCGCGCCGGGGCCGCCGTCGTCGCAAAAGCCATCGGATGGATAGTTGCAAGTCTCTGTGCACGCTGAAAGCAGCGGGCCGCAGTCGGTGCAGTCGCTGCCGTACCCACAATCCGAGTACTCCGCGCCGGGGCCGCCGTCGTCGCATGAGCCATCGGATGAGTAGTCGCAGGTCTCGCCGCACAGCACATAGGGAATCGGCGGAAGGCGGGAGAGAGGTGCGACCAGGGCTAAGTTTCTGGCTGGGAAGAAATTGCTTGTCCCGAGTGCAGTTCGAAAGTTGAACTGAGCTGATAGCGACATTTGAACCTCGACTTTAATGTACGCCTCTGCTTGCGTCCATGTTGAGGCGGATAGGAAGAAACCAGCGTAGAATCGGGGGATCACGTGCACACGAGCAGTTGCATCAATATTCAGCCGCAGTTGCGGTGTTGCCGGAGAAGCTGTTGTCGGAGCGCTGGGAACGAATCCGTCTATGGAAGTTTGTAGGACCGAACCCTGCCATGTATGATGTGCCAGCGTTCCAGAGGAGCTCAAAGTGCGTTGATACGTGAGAGTGGCGATTGCATCAAATGTTGCTTCTGCGCCCACCCAAAGATCCGCAAGGACTCCAAAGAAGACGTCAACGCTTGCAACACTGGCTGGAACACAGAGAGGTGGAATACAAAGACGGCCGAGGACCTGAACAGGGCCAAGAGTCCGCGATGCCGCTGCATACGCTTGTGCTTCGACATCTACATGGCCACTCAGGTTCAAGTTGCCCCACGTCCATGTCTCATCGAAGGGATTGTAACTCGAGGTGCGAAGTAGGACATGAATGCTACCTGTGCCACTGGCATAGCAACTCGCACACTTGACCCTAAGACCTTCACTTGCGCTACCAAGCTCGTATTGGGCAGGGACGCTCAGAGAAATTGCTTGAGAAGTTCTTGAGGCGTTCTGCAAAAGCCTGAACTCACTCGACGAACCACGATGGCATTCGCCTTCGGTGTAAATGTTGAACTGAAATACCGGGAAGCCGCCAAGAAAGTCGCTTGCACACGCAAGCGCCCGAAGATCAGGCATTTGAAATGTGAAGGAGTTCGGGGAGCTTGACGTAGAACCTGAGTAAGCTTGGTTGTCAATCCAGTATTGTGGTGACAAGTCCGCACAGCTCGTACTTCCCCAGAGTGCCCCAAGTTTCTGAATATAAATGGCAACATTTGGATTTGACGCAGTTGTCGATGCCCATTGCAAGGTGTACGTGTTGCCGACTTTAAGTACGGGGACAGCCGAGGTCGGGGATGGATGCCAGAAGCAATCCGTGCCTTCCATAGCGGCTCCAGGAGCCAGATCCGTACAATCAGTCCCAAAGATGTCGATTGTAATATCATCGGGATCTGCACCAAAAGGGCAGGATGAATGCGCAAGATGACGAGAGGCGCGTGCGGTCCGATTCGATGCCAGGTCTTCGACAGAAGTCCAAGTCGCTTGAACGCTTGCGTTCCCCTTGTGGCGTACAGAATCAGCAATCACCTCATGTGTTTTGGCAAAGCCTTCATCAGGAACGCTGTATCCCTTGGAAGAAAGAGACAAATTTCGTGCGAGACGTGCGTCGTAGAGACTTTGCGGCTCGCCATGAAAGTACTCAATCTCCGCGTGTTCGAAACAGTCATTGAAACCCACCGGTCTCGTAGCGACAATCAGGACGGCTTCGAACCCGTTCGCGTCGAGTGTGACATTAGGATCTGTGACCGCCTGTTCTTGTAGCGGCTTGCCATACAAGTGTTGGCTTCCTTGGACCTGGCAATCAATCTTCCCCGCAAATATCGTCCCTGCGACATATAACCGAACGCAGTTCGTGAGAAAACAACGATCAACACGAGAGCGAAGGTGCGAGAGAAACGTACCTGCCGTCATGTTCATTCTGAGCCCATCGTGATCGCGAGACGTCAGATGAACTTTCTGAATCTGGTCACCCACAACTTCCAGTGCACACGAAGAAATGTTCATCTCATTCAGCATGAGGACGTGACGATGGCGACGTGCACTGTACTCGTAATACGTGAGTTTGTTCAAAACAGCATCATGATATTGAAGGCGATGCTTGAAAAGAAAGGCATCTTCCGCTGCAGCCTCTGCCTTATGGAACTTTGCCTCTCGCACCGCCCGTTCTGTGGCCATGCCCTGATTACCTGCATGCATGCCGACTTGGTGAATAAGAATGGGTCCCGAATCGAGCGTAGTTGACATACCCCCGGGACAAAGCAAGAGCACCAGAACGAGTTGTGCCACCCTCATTGTGAGGCAAACAGTGGTCGGGAGTTTCGGGTGTGGACGGAGCGATGTCGGAAGCCCACCGGAACGGTTGGTACCCGTTTTCAATTTCCGCTCAGGTTTGGAGATCCATCGGCTGCAGGAGAGGATGGCGGCGAGCACGGCAACCGCGGCAATGATGGCGATGCAAGAGCCCAGGAGGCGAAAGTTGGGGTCGCGGCCGAGGGCCAGCGAAACGACAGCCGTTTGTTTGGTGACGGTCGGAGAGCTGGTGACCGTGACGCCGACCAGAGTCGTGGCTGCCGCGGCGGAGGTGAGGATCGCAGCGGCCGACAACTCAACGGCCATAGCCACGGCAGCGGCCAAAGCCACTGCAAGGGAGGTGGTGATATCAATGTAGTGCAGACGGCTCAGGATGTAGTCCCTGCGTAGGAAGGCGGGCGGGCGGGTAGCGCACGATGAGTCGCGCGATATCGATCGCCAGCGTGCGGCCACTGGGTTGGCTCGCGCGCGTGCGCGCCCAGTGCATTGCTTGGCGCGGGCACTGCGGGGCTGGGGCCAATCACGGCGCTGGTCTGAAAGCGCGCGATTTGATCATGCGCGTCAGCGCTCGGGGCCAACGGTAGTACGTACCTTTGCGCGCACCAGTCGAGACGGGTCACCGAGCGTTCGGCGTTCCCGATGGTCCTGCGGTTCTTCATCGTGCAAACCGGAAGAAAACGAGCGTCGGGAACATACGCACGCAAGTCGCACACAAAAGTGGCGCCGTCTTTCCGCTTTCACACAGCTTTGTGTACATGTATCTGTGTCTTTTTACATGTATCACGTATCCGGATACCGTCGCGGCAGGGTTGTGCGGCGAAAAACTTGCCAATTGACGATTTCTCTCTTTGGGACTTTCTACCACGAGGTACACGCGACGCGGGGAGACCCTCAGAAACCTCGAGAATGGCGCATCTGTACGGATCGGACATCCTCGACCAACAGCTGCAAAAGGAAAGACATTGGCAGCAGTGGAAGGATCCGAAGCAGTGGCAGGTGGCAATCGAGCGCTCGACCACGCTGTACATTGGCAAGCTCTCCAAGTATACGAATGAGTATCAGCTCCACGCACTCTTTGGCCGGGTGGGTGAGGTGAAGCGCATCATCATGGGGCTCGATCGCAACGATAAGACGCCATGCGGCTTCTGCTTCGTTGAATACGTCCGGCGCGCAGACACGGAGGACGCGAAGCGCTTCTTTAACGGAATGGAGGTCGATGGCCGCGAAATTCAAGTCGACTTTGACGGTGGCTTCGAGGAGGGCCGGCAGTACGGCCGTGGGCGTTCGGGCGGTCAAAAGCGTTATGAGCCCTGGCCGGCGTTGCCGCCTCTCGCGCCGCTGGAGCACAGAATTGCGGGGCCGCTGGGAGGCCACGAGCGAGGGCCAGATCCAGGTTCGAAGCGCAGCAAGCAGGAGGCCAACCCTCGCTTTCGAGGCGAGGACAAGGACGCCGACGATGACGACTAGCCCCCCATTTTGTACTGTATAATCCAGGACTCTCCGAGTGCAGATATGGTTTTGTCGGACAGTCACACACGTCACACCAAAGTCCAAACACGGCGACACACGTCCCCAGAGAGTCAGAACGCATGGCCCAGAACGGGTCGAATCTCGAAATGGAGCGCGGTCAGCTCCACTGGAGACACCGCTCCGTTCATGGAAAGACGCGAAACGGTAGTGGTAGCAGCTCCACCGCCAAAATTGCCACGGATCCCGCCGCGGAAAAAGCGCCGTAATGGGCCCTTCGTGCGCGGTGCGACGAAGGCGGACGGACTCACGCGAAGGGGAACGTTGCTCTGGTGAGAGGAGACACGGTGCATCCCGCCTCGCGTGGCCCATGGAGTCTCCACACCATCGGGAGCGTCAGCAGCAAACACGCCTGCTCGAGATCGATCCGGTCGCGCTGCTCAACGACGGCCCCAAGGAGACATGGGAAGCAATATCGGACCTCGACGCCTTCTTCGGCCGGATGTACACCTACTACTACGAGCGCGGCTTGCGGTGCATCCTCTTCTCGCGCGTCATCAGCCTCCTGACGCTGGCATTCACCATCCTGCTCTTCTTCTTCCTCGTCGAGGTGCTCGACTGGCACGCGATCCTGCACGAGTGCACGAGCGAAGAGACGTGCCAAACCATCAGCATCATTCGCTCAGACGCCTTCGGCGGCATGTCCACCTATACGATGCTCTACTATTACCTGCTCTTCACTCTCTACTGGCTCTGGAGCTTTGTGCACTTCCTTATCGAGCTGCGCCCACTCCTCGAGATGCATGCGCTCTTCCGCGACAAGCTCAAGATCGACGACGCGGACCTGCACGTGATCTCGTGGGACGAGCTCGTGGTCAAGGTCATCGAGCTGCAGCGCACCGCGCGCCTGTGCATCGTCAAGGACGAGCTGACCGCGCACGACATCGCCAGTCGGATCATGCGCAAGGACAACTTTCTGATCGCTCTCGTCAACCACGGGCTGCTGCCGCACGAGCCGCTGCTGCAGCTGCAGCCGCTCTCGATGTGCCTCGGCATGTCGATGCTGCTCTCCAGCGGCATGTCCAAGCCCCTCGAGTGGTCGCTCTACGTGAGCGTGCTCGACGCCATGTTCGACGCTCAGTTCCGCATCCGGAAGTCGTTCACGAGAGACGTAGGTGCGCTCCAGCTTCGGCTCGTGCTCTGCGGCGTGGTGAACCTGGCGCTCGCGCCCTTTTTCGTGCTCTTCATGCTCGTCTTCTTCTTCCTCAAGCACGCCGAAGAGTTCCGCCGCCGCCCTGCCAACTCGGCGCTCTCCCGAGACTACTCGTTGCATGCGCGCTGGACCATGCGCGAGTTCAACGAGCTGCCGCATGTCTTTGAGGCGCGGCTGCAAGCGAGCCACGCGGACGCGTCGGCGTACATTCGGCAGTTCCCCGCGCCGCTGACCACCCTCTTCGCGCGCTTCATCACCTTCATCGTGTCGGCCGTCGCCGCCATCCTGTTGCTACTCTCCCTCATGAACGAAAAGTTCCTCTTCTACCGTTGGCCGCCCGGCGCCCCTGAGGTTGGTTTCAACGTGCTCTGGTGGCTCGCGCTGCTCTCGACGGTGCTTGCCGTGTCGCGCACCTTCGATGGGCTTGGGCAGGGCGGTACTGAGACCCCGTATGGCCTCGTGACCATGCAGCCCGACGCTCTGCTCCAGTCCCTCGCGCTGCACACGCATCACATGCCTGAGCACTGGCGAGGCCGAGGCCACACGCGCGCCGTGTACTCGGAGTTCAAGACGCTGTACCCGTACCGCTTCGCGCTGCTGCTGCACGAGGTGCTGGGCGCGGTGACGGCGCCCCTCATCATGATCTTCCTCCTCCCACCACGCGCAGGAGCAGTGCTTGACTTCCTGCGCACCTTCACAGTCTACGTCGAGGGTGTCGGCCACGTGTGCTCCTTGGCCAACTTCGACTTCGAACGGCACGGCGATCCACGCTACGGCTCGCCGCACGAGGGGGCTCCCTTCCTTCGGTCGAGGGATGGGAAGATGGAGAAGGCATACGTCAACTTCCGCGCGCAGCATCCCTCGTGGCGCGACGACCGCGGCGATGGGTTGCTCAAGAACATTGGCGGCGCTGCTGGCGTGGGCGGTGCGGGCGGCGGGGCCGCCCTCAGCGCTTCCATGGGCGTCGAGGGAAGCGAGCCAAGCGGCGCCGGCGGCGCTGGTAAGGGCGACGCTAGCGACGGTCTGGGCGGCGCCGCCGGCGGTGGCGGTGGCGGTGGCGGCGGCAGAGCCTCCGCAGCCGAGGCGGCCGCCGCCGCTTCGAGCGCGCTCCCGCCCGCCTCGGCTGCGGAGAGCGTTCTCATGCCACTACCCGCCGCCTTCGGTGCAATCGAGCCGCCCTCCCTCGCGGCAGCGGCAGCGGCGGCGGCGGCCGTGCCAGGGACGGCGGTGCCTGGCTTCATGGCATCGGCGATGTCGCCCGGAGCGACGCACGTGGGCGCTGCTGCCATGCACAGCCTGCCGCATCGCTCCGTAGCGTTCAGCCACAATCTACCGCAGCAGCGCTCGGTCGCCTTCAGCCATACGGCCGGCTGCGGCGGCACGTTCTCGTGTGCAGCTGGCTCCACGGGTATGGGGATGACCGCTCTGGGTCTCGGCATCGACGCGTCTTTCTCCGCCTCTGCGATGGAGATGCTCATGCGCTCGTCGCATCTGCTTGATCCCTCACATCAGTTGGCCCTCGCGAGCGTCGCCAATGTCGACTCGTTCACGGCGCAGCAGATGCCGATGATGGCGCCCACAACGGCGCATATGCGTGGCCTGCAGCGCAACGGGCTCGCTGGAAGCCTCCTTCCACACTCTCTCGCGGCGCTCGCGGCTACGCACTCCTCCCTCGGGATGAACACGGCCGTCAGCAGCGAGACCCGCACCCAGCAGATCGCCACCGGCCTGTACTCGCGCCTCGATCTCTTCTACGCCGCCACTTCCCCTTGCGAGCAGTCCGTTGTGGCTGGCTCGGGTCTGCGAGGCGAGGCTCTGCGTGGCGCGGCGCCGCCCCGGTCGGCAGCCGCTGCGGGCATGGCCGATGACGACTACCAGCTGCACGACGACGCGGCCGACGCGGCGCCGCCTCCCAGCGGCGATGGCCACTACGACGGCACGGGGTACGAGCTTCGGCCGGTCGTCAGAGCGAGTGCGGAGCAGAGCCGCGCGGCGGGAGCCGCGTGCGCAGCGTCGATTCTCCAAACGCTCGGCACCGTCTGAAGAGACCAAGCAAGCAAGCTCTTAAGTCGAAATACATGTAACACAAGTGCTTGATTCTTGCTTGCTTGCTCTTCCCGCATGTTCCCGCATCCGGGTCCTCTCTTTGAAACGAGACCATTCACGAAAGTTTCGTCTTTCGAGGTGATGAGAGATTCTTCATCGCGCCGCTCTCCATCGTCGCGGACGGAACACTTCAAATCATGCTTAACACGGTAATGGGCGTCCTGGTTTGCGCGTGGGCTCCGTCCTCAACGGTACCGTGCACCGAACTGAGATCCCTACCAAGGTCTTTTCGCGTTAGCTTGACGGAAGTGAGTGACGCGAGGCGCAAGGCAGAGCGACTGGCTCTGCTGGCCCAACGAGCCGCCCTCGAGGCCGAGCAGGCGGAGTTGCAAGCGCAGCAACTGCGGCTCGAGAACCCTGTGACCGAGGTTCCATCGACATCCGCTCCTGTCGCTGCCGATGTGATCGTCGACAATGAGCCGATGGCGTTGCGGTCGCCGCTGCGTTGGATCGGTGGCGTCTACCCGGCTGTAGCGCTCTCCTTTCCGATGCTGAGCTCGCCAGTTCAGAAGGCGCGCCAGCTGCGTGGCGAGGCGACCGTCATTGGCGTGACCCTCGACTTTATTGTCGACACGGCTGCGAATGCAAACACCATCAGCGCGCAGGTAGCCGGACCGACGGTGCAGGGCGGCCTTGAGCTGCAGCAGGTTGGTAGCCTCTCAGGTGTCGTCGGCGCCGCCGGTGCCTTTGGTGGCACCTCGCCCACGTACAGCCTGGGCGTCGCCGAGTTAGCGGATTTGCCCAAGGAGGAGCGCATTCCCTTCATCTCGGGCCTTACCGCATCGGCCCTGCCGATCGCCGCGCCGGCCGCAGCTGGACTGCTGGGCGTGTCTTTCCTCAACTCCTTTCCGGGCGGGGTCGAGTTTGTGTGGGGCAGCGGTGGCGTGCCGCCCTCAATCACCTTCTTTGGAGACTCGGCCGGCACGGCCGCGAGTCGCGCCGAGCTGAGCGCAGTGAAAGTGACGTCGCTCGCAGGGAGTTGTTTGCCGACGGTGCCGCTTCGCATCAACGGCGTCGTGGTGAATGCGCTGCTCGACACGGGCTCACCCATCACGGTGCTCAACAAGGCGGCCGCCACCCTCGTGGGTCTCGAGGAGGGCAGCGGTGCGGCGGAGACTTCCAACCCGCTCGCGAGCTTTGCGGCTGGTGTGAAGAGTCGTGTGAAGAGCGCGCAGGCTGTCGCGCGAGGCGACGTTCTCACTGTCGGCGGCCTTCACGGCCCAGTGCAGCTCACGCGCACGCAGAGCGCGGTCGCCATGAGCCTCGGCGATTCGGCCTCCTTTGGAAACGACCTTCGCCCGTACGTCGGCGATCTGCCGGGCCTTGCGCTACTCGATGGGCTCGGTGCTAGCGCAGGGCCGGCCGTTGTGCTCGGCACTGACGTGTTGCGCCGGCGGCCTCGGATGATCTACACGGCGCACGAGGTGTTTGTGTGACAGAGGTTGGAAGGTGAGCTTGAGCGAGCGGGCCCCGGGAGCCCCGGGATGGTCTTTAGATGGTCTCGACTTGTCTCGACGCACATTACGCACGGGATAACGGATATTAGCCCTCGGGCCGATGCGCGATGGACCCCCAGCCCCACCCCGGGCCTGGCACATGCGGTTCTCGAACGACGGCAGGAACTCGCTCTCGAAGCGGTTCATACCACGTGCAATATTAAAGTTTAAACGGCGTTATCCGTTAAAAACGGACCGGATTTCGTTAATATAAATGAAAAATGATTGTTGATTCGCGCCCGGGACCGCGCGGCAAAAACCCGGCAACCACCCGCCACGCCAACGTAACGCCATGCAACGACGCAACGAGCGGGCACACTGACACTCGCCCACACGCCACAGCTCCACATCGACACGCCACAGTGCACAGACTGCGCAACCACCACACCATGCATCATACACTCGCTCGCACACGCATCAGATTCTCATATCGTATCTCAACAAACAACAAAACCATCATCCTTCGTCACAAAGCGGACATTGGCTGAATGTGCAGCATCCATCTCCACAAGGGCACGCATCACAGATCATCTTCACGCCATGTGCATCGGCACGAATCTTGCCTGCCTCGGAGTCCGCAACGGCCACCGCCGCTGCCAACTCCCCAGAGAGAGCTCAGGCGCCGTGCAGGTTGGCGCACGCCTCGCAAGGCCGAACGGTCACCGCACCGACGCCGGCTTCATCCCATCACCGCAGGCTCCATTATCATCATCATCATCATCTGGCAACGGCGCCCGACTGCACCGTGGCGGCTCGGGTGCGTCACGCTGGCTGGCCCACACGCTGAGGCCTGCCGGGCGCAACTGCTCGGCTTGGCAACGCGCTATGCCGACTGCTCATCACATTGCGAGTCTCGCCATACCGTTGGTACTCGCCCGCAACGGGGGGCGCTGTGCCGAGACGAGATGCCGCCGCGGGCGCGAACCCGCCCACGGCGCCCGCGTACCCTCCCACGGCGCCCGCGTACCCTCCCACGGCGCCCGCGTACCCAATCCCACCGGTGCCGCGTACCGAATTGGGCTGCTGCTGCTGCTGCTGCTGCTGCTGCTGCTGCTGCTGCTGCTGCTGCTGCTGCTGCTGCTGCATCTTTGGCAGCTGCTGTGGGAGGCTGCTGCTGTTCTCGCTCGAGGGCTGGCGCGAACGCTTCGCCTTCTGCGCCATGGCCACGTCCCTCGGAAGCCTCTGAGGCTCGAGCTCCGGCCGGAAGCGCACCACCTCACTGAACAGGGCATCCTGAGCATCGCGTACATGGCTGCTGTCGAAGTCAAAGGGGTGCAGCGCGACGGGCTCGGCGTCGGGGTTGTGGAATGCCGCAAGGTAGGGGTGCGCGAGCGCCTGCGCCACCGTGCACCTCTGCGACGGATCCCAGCAGAGCATACCCGCGAGCAGCTCGAGCGACTGCTCGGAAGCTTCCGCATAGATATGGCGCAGTGGCTTACCTGGCGAGGGTGGCAGGCCGGCGATGTAGCGGCGCGCCTTCTCGGGCACGTGGCGCAGCTCGCTCTCGACGTTCGGCGTGCCGAGCACGTCGAGGATCGTCTGCAGCTGGTTGACGTGGTCGGATCCGGGGAAGAGTGGCTTGCGACCGAGCAGCTCTGCAAAGATGCAACCAACGCTCCACATGTCGACCGCCTTGGTGTACGTGTCGGAGGAGAGCACGATCTCGGGCGCGCGGTACCAGCGTGTCACGACGTACTCGGTCAAGAAGTCAAGGCAGTCCGACGGGTTGACGCCGCGCGACAGCCCAAAGTCGGTGATCTTCAGGTCGCAGTTCTCGTTGACGAGAAGGTTGGACGGCTTCAGGTCGCGGTGCAGCACATTGCACGAGTGGATGTACTTGAGACCGCGGAGCACCTGGTACAGAAAGTACTGCACGTGCTGGTCGGACAGGGGCTGCGGCGAGCGGATCACCTTGTGCAGGTCGGTGTCCATCAGGTGCGTGACGACGTACAGGTCGGAGCAGTCGGCCGAGCCGCACATGAGGTCACGGATGGAGATCACGTTCTCATGATCGAAGTGCAGCAGCAGCTTGATTTCGCGCAGCGTTCGCTTTGCCGTGGTCTCGTTCTTAAAGACGTTGCCAATCTTCTTGATCGCGACGAGGCTGCGAGCGGGGTCGCGCGTGTCGACCGCGGCGCACACTACGCCGTACGAACCGCAGCCGACGAACTTCTGGACGGCGTAGCGCTTGTCGACGGTGAAGTCAGTGCCACGCACGGTGCACGATACTGTGCCCGAGGTTGTCATGGTGGGATTGGAGCGGCGAGGGAGACGGGAGTGGGCGGCCGAGGCTGCGGTTGCTTGAGCTTGCGGTTGCCTGTGCAAAGGAGCTGATGGAAAAGCTCATCAGAAGAAGTTGGGTCCGCCCGAGCCATGTCCTTGCCCAAGGCCTCCCAGCCCCTTGCCTTGCCCTGGGCGCGCACCAGTGGCGCCGGCTCGCTCGCCACCGGAGACGTCACCATCGCGCTGCTCGCATGCGGAAATGCCTCTTCGCCGACCGACATGCTGCGGCGGATGCTCTCCTTCCGCTCGCCTACCTACGACATGGTCGATGGCTGCGTGGTCGCACCACCGGGTGCAGCCTACGAGGTCGAGATCAAACTCCGCGAGCACGCGCCGCGTGCGGGCGCGTTGCGGGTCGTGCGCTGCACCATAGACGGCACGGAGGTGAACGAGCAGCTCGTGCTGCGCAGCTCGAGCACCGCCATCGTCGGGAAGTTTATTGGCTGGCTGCAGGACGAGACTGGCATGAAGCGTATCCACTTCACCTTCCCCACGAATGATCGCGAAAGCCTGATCCAGGTGGGCGTCTTCGAGGCTACGCAGATTGGCGCCGCTGGCAAAAAGCGCGCCGCGCCGAGCCCGCCCGCGTCGGCAACAGGCGCCTCGTTCGAGGGTCCGCTGGTGGACAGCGCGCGATACGAGCTCGGTGCACCGGTCGCCATCGGCACCGTGCGGTTTCGTGCCGCGCTGCCGCGATAGTGGCACGCACATAGTGTGGCACGCACATATTGGCATACGGCCCATGAGATGTGCGCATCAGCGCATGATGCACATGGTTGCCGCTGATTGCGGTGTCGGCAGATTGAGATTCCACAAACCGGACGCGGAGCGAGAGCACGCTGCACGCGAGAGTCCGCGCTGACGGTGTCACATCATCCTCATCTAGCGAAGTTCATTAGTCCTTGCCCTCTAGACTCACAGCGTCCAATATTCCAATATGCTAAATATACAATCTCAGCGGTTCTAAAACAATCATGATCGCGCCCGGGCGGTCCGGTGCACTGGTGACACGAGCTCGCGTCGCTCCGACTCCCACTCCGAGAGAGGCCTTTGGAGTTTGGTCGAGACCTCGAGGCTCGCCTCCTCCGTGCCCGCGCGCTACACTCGCACGTCCACTTTCTTCGGCTTCGCACGCATCGCGATCGCATCGATCTGCGGGAGGAGCTCGCCTTTATTTGCGGCGTCCGAGTAGACGAGAAAGCTCGCGGCGGGCGCGGCGACGTGCGTCAGCACAAAGTAACAGGTGCCCGCGAGGGCGGCGGACCACTCGAGGCCTTCGGGCGACATGTCGGAGAAGACGCCGATCTCCGTGACCCCGTGCGAGCCGTTCGGACGGGCCGCCGCACCGTGCTTCAGGTGACACCACCCCTGACCGAGCTTGGCACCGATGCAGACCGAGGCGGCGATCACAGCGGCAGCACGCGACGGGCCTATCCAATGCCCGACCGACGTGGCAAGGTCGAGCGGCATCCAGAGAGCGAGGCTGCCGAAGAAGACGGCGGCGGAGCCAAAGTGCACGCTGGGCGTCTCTTGCTTGTTGCACATGCCCACACCCATCAGCCCAAGGCCCGCTAGCACCGAAAAGGCAAGCGCGAGTTTCGTCAGCCTGGGCCTGCCGGCGCGCGGCAGGCTGACAGCGGCGTAGTGGCCGAGCTGCGAGACGCCGATCATTGCGCCAGTCAGGCAGATGGCAAAGCGCGAGATCATGTTGCTCGGCTTGGCCACCCACAAGTCCGAGATGTACGGCCACGACACGCGTGGCTCGATGGTGCCCTGCGCGCAGGCGATGCCAAAGGTGAAGGCGAGAGTGACCAGACCGAAGCCCGCCGTTGCGAGTGCCATCGTCTGCACCGGCAGCGCGTACTGCACGCTATAGGAGCTCGGCACGGCGCCCTTGGGCGTCGTGTCGGGCGCGAAGCCGAAGCGGAGGCTCGCCCCCATGTGCTGCATCGCCGCCACAACCCACACGGCGATGGCCCCGGTGTCAAGGTACTCGAAGATCGCGAGCAGGTTGTCGCCGAAGCCGTGCGGCGAGTGCTCGAAGTGCTTGCCCTGGTGCACGAGCAGCGAGCCCACGAGCGCTCCCGTGTCGAGGAAGCGCACCTTGGACGCGAGCGACAGCGCGATCGCGGCGTGCACCGCCGTGCGAGTGGCCCAGCCCGCGGTTGAAAAGTGGCCGTGCAGCGACAGCGTGATCATGTACATGCCGTAGCACGCAAAGAAGGTGATGGCGGACGCGGTGTGGACGTCGCTGTTGCCCATGCACGTCGGTTCGTTGTCCGACTCGCACACGGCACCAACGACCGCGAGGCACGTGGCGCCGACCATCGCCATGCCGGCGAGGAGCTTGCGCGAGATGCATTCATGCGGCTGAGCAGGGGAGTAGTAAGGGATGGCGGCGAGAGGGTAGAGCGCCAGCCCCGTCAAGCTCAGCACGATGCGCGAAATGTAATTGCCCGGGATGGGCACGAACGTGCCGCTCAGCATGGGCAGGAAGGCGGCACCCTCGACCACGGAGAGCGTGTAGGTAGCAGCGAGCGAGGCCAGCACCATGGCGCACACGAAGTGGCCGAAGGTGGGCGCTCCAATGGAGAGGACTGGCATGGAAGAGGGCGCGTCCGCACCAGCGCGTCCGCACAACTTCCCTCCCATTTCAGCCGCCAACACCTGCTTCTATTCACAACAGGAAGACTTGCCGATGACTTTACACAGCCTATGTTTACTTTTCACATTGGCGACGAGGTCTTTGCGAAAGCGTGCATGAACACAGAGGCCGTCGGCATGAGTGACGCGCCAGACGACGAGCTGGCCGAGCAGGAGGGCTATGACGAGCACGACTATGACGCCTACGACGGCGACGAGCCGTACGACGAGGGGATGCCCTACAAGCCTCCCGGATCGGAAGGCAAGGAGACGAACCTCTTCGAGGCCAATGTGCCCAAAGCATTCCTAATACCCGAGCGGCTGCGCGACAAGCCATATGAGCTCATCGAAGCGGCCAACGACTGGCACTACGCTATGATGAACGACCATCCGCGCAACGAGTTCTACCGCGACTGCCTCCGCCGCGTCGTGACGCCCGAGTCGATCGTGCTCGAGATCGGAGCGGGCTCGGGCCTGCTCTCGATCATCGCGGCCTCGCTCGGTGCCAAGGCCGTGATCGCCATCGAAGCGAACCGCCACCTGGCCAACGTGGCGCGCGAGATCATCCGGCGCAACGGCTTCGAATCGCGCATACACATCATTAACAAGATGTCGACCGAGTGTCAGCCGGAGGAGGTCGCCGCATATGGCGGCACGCCGACTGTCTTGCTCTCAGAGATCCTGGGCACTCTGCTACTGGGTGAGTCGGCGCTGCACTACGTGATGGACGCGCGTCAGCGCCTCGTCGCGCACAACGCCGCCGTCGTGCCGCGCGCCGGCTGCCAGTTCGCCACGCTCGTCGAGAGTCAGGACATCGAGTCGATCACGTCGGTGAGAGCCTCTGATAGCCTCTGATGGCCTCTGATGGCCTCTGATGACCTCTGATGGCCTCTGATGACCTCTGATTGCCTCCCTCATCAGGTGCGCTCGTGGGAGGGTATCGATCTCGGCTGGTTCAACACGCTTCAGGACACGACCTCGATGGTCTTCACCAAGCAGTACGGCTTCCGCTTCTCCTCGTGCCACTACCGCGAGCTCGCCGCACGACAGGCAGTGCTACACGTCGACTTTGCGTACGACGTAGTTGGCTTGTGGCGCGGAGAGATGCGCCAGCGCGTGCAGGCGACCAAATCGGGCAAGGTGCATGCTATTCTTGCCTCGTGGGAGGTGTATGACTCTTCTCCGGTGGCTGGCGCTGCCGCCCTCGACGCCTGCGCCGCCAGCGGAGCAGACAGCAGCATCAGCAGCAGCAGCAGCGGCGGCGGCGGCGTTGGCGGCGGCTCGCTGCCACCAGCGCCGCCACGCCCCTTGGTCGCGACGATGTCGACCCATCCGGATGCGACGCTCGATAACTTCCCGCGCGACATGCAGTGGGGGCAGGGCCTGCAGCTCATCGAGGACCTCTCGCAGGCCGCCGCGGGCATGGCGCCCGCGCCCTTTGTGGTGACCGAGGGCGAATGGCTCATACTCGTGACGCGCTACTCGGCTGATGGCGTCACACTGCAGTTCCAGCTCGAGAGAGACATCCCGCGCGCCGATTAAGGTTCGTCACGCTGCAGTCCCCGACAGCTGGGTCTCGTCACGAGTGACGCGTGAGCAGAACTGCGCGGAAGACGGCTGCGACGTTGCTTGCGGCGTGGCGCGCGAGAGAACCTGATCACGTGCGAACACGCGCACCACAGCGGAACCTCTCGCCATCTTGCCGCGCGAGCGTTGCGTGACAGTGCGGGTGGGGACGAGGCGAGCACCATCGAGCCGCGTGTACTTAAACGGGCGTCTGTATCTCGAGCCTCTCGAGTTCTGTGTGGTATGCCCCGCGTTGCAACGTTGCAAGCCGCCGGGGCGTTTTGTATACATGTTGCGGCCAGTCGACAGCTGCTCCCCACTTTGAGGACTGTTGTGGCCGGCTCGACGTTGTGCCGTCGCTGTGAACGACGAAAATTTTCTTGTTCACGCGCGAGACGCGTCATGAGATGCTCGTGCCCGACGACTCGTCCATGATTGAGTCGCTCAAAGCGGCGGGCAACGAGCAGCTGAAGGCGGGAAAGCTCCCGGAAGCATTGACGAGCTACACGGCGGCGCTGGACAAGGATCCTGAGAAGAAGCACGCCGATGCGTCCGCACTGCTCGCCAACCGCGCGCTCGTGTACCTCAAGCTGTCGCAGCCAGAGAAGAGCAAGGAGGACTGCACGGCCGCGCTCGCGATCAACCCACGCTACGGCAAGGCGTACTACCGCCGCGCGCAGGCATGCGAGGCGATGAACAAGCTCGCCGACGCCTTCAAGGATGTGCGCATGCTGATGCAGCTCGAGCCGACGAACAAGGAGGCAGTCCAGCTCGCAGCGAAGCTGAAGCGCGCCATGGAGGAGCGCGCGGCGAAGAGCGACCTGTCGACGCCCACGCAGGCCGTGGAGATGCTGCGTACGGCCGCAGCCGGCAGCGACGACCAGTTGCAGGCTGCAGGCAAGCTCTCGCGTATCGCGGAGGACGGCGGCCGCTCTGCAGAGCTGGTGCACGCGGGCGCGGTCGAGGTGCTCGTGCAGCTGCTGCCGAGCGAGGTAGCGAAGGCCGCGGACATATCGATGCCGATCGTGGGCCTCGCCATCGAGGCGCTCGACCGCATGTCTGGACCCGAGGACAAGGCACAGTCGGAGGTGCTCAAAGCGATGACGAAGGCCCAAGGAGGCAGCGCGATTGGTCGCTTGCTCGGGGTCGCGACGGCCGCGGCCGAGGCGGGCAAGGAGCTGGGCGAAGCGGATGCCGAGGCGGCCGCCGCGGCCATCGCGCACGGCCTCCCACCGGCGCCGCCAAAAGAGCCCGATCGCGTCAAGAACCTGCTGCTGACGGCGCGTCGCTCCCTCTCCTTGCTTGCGAGTGCCGCCGGCTGTCGCTCGGCGCTCGGCACGCAGGATGCGCAGGGGATGCTTGTGGTGAGTCTGCTGCCCTTTCTGCGCCACCACGAGTCGAGCATCGCGCGTGCCGGCCAGGACGGCCTCATTCGAGTCGTGGATAAAGATAAGGAGGCGGCGAGTGCGGTGCTTCCACAGGTCTTCAAGGAGCTCATCTGGCTGCTCGGTGACGAGGAGTCACAGCAGCACAAGATGGCGCTCGGGGTGCTCTCGGTGCTCATGGCGAAGATTGGGGGCTCCAAGGATGGCAAGGAGGAGGGCGAGAACACCCCCGCTCTCTCGAAAGTGTGCGAGTCCGTACTCTCGCCCATCCTCAGGTGCGTGCCCATAGGGGTACTCCATGACTGATTGCATGCTGATTGCCTCCCTCATCAGGTGCGTGCCCACTCGGAGCATGGGGGTACTCCATGACTGATTGCATGCTGATTGCCTCCCTCATCAGGTGCGTGCCCACTCGGAGCATGGGGGTACTCCATGACTGATTGCATGCTGATTGCCTCCCTCATCGAGTCCGTACTCTCTCCTATCCTCAGATCCGATCACGTCGAGTGGGCCGAGCACGTGGCCGCCGTGCATGGCGTGACTGCAGTCCTCGAGGTCAACAAGGAGGTCGGCGCGAATCTTCTGCGCCAAGAGTCCATCTTTTGGTCCCTGGCCGAAGCGGCCGATCTGGACGATGAAGACCTCCAAAAGTCGCTCGCGGAGATCTACGCGCACGCTGCGAGTGACCAGTCGCAATTCCGGGACAAGGCTGGCGAAGAGCCCATTAAGAACTTGAAGACGATGCTCAAATCGACCAAGCCGCGCGTACGCTGCCGCGCGTGCGTCGCGCTGGCCAAGACGGCGCTCATCCACCAGAGCCACCGAGTGACCATCAACCCGACGGGCAAGCTGCTCACGGCGACGCTCGGGTTGCTCGAGGCCAAGGTGAGCGCGTCCGAGTGCGTCTGAGTGCGTCTGAGTGCGTCTGAGTGCGTCTGATTGGATAGCCTCAACTTGCGTCATTGCCTCGACGAGCCTCGACGTGCCTCAACATGCATCAACGTGCCTCAACGTGCCTCAAAGTTGCTTCTGATGGCCTCTGAGCGCATCGGATGGCCTCTAATTGAGTTGCCCTGAGCGCTTCTGATTGCGTCCCTCATCAGGTGGCGCCCTCGGTGCACCGATGGGCAGTCGAGGCTTTCATGTACCTCACCATCTTACCCGACACGAAGATGTTCCTAGTCGAGCAAGGCACCTCATTTGGCTCCCTCACCGCCCTCTCCCAGTCCATCGCGTCAGAGCCTTCTCTCGGCTTCTCTCTCCTCTCCTCCTTCCGACGGTGAGTGCTTCTGAAGGACCACTGATGACCACTGAGGACGGCCTCCGGTGACCACTGATGATGACCTCTGATGATGGCCGCTGATTGCCTCCCTCATCAGGCTCGTGTCGCCGCGCGAAAAGTCGGACGACCAGAAGCGACTTGAGGCCGAAATGGACAAGGCGCAGATCGAGCAGATGAAGCAGCTGGCCGCCGGCGGACTCGGCGCACCGCCCTCCGAGAGGGAAGACGACCCGGCCATCCTCACCAAGCTCGCCCACAGGCTCGTCATGGACGATGCCGTCCTCGTCGTCGCCGAGGCGCTCGCCCAGTCGAAGAGTGAATCCCTCCACCGGCCCGCGGCTGACGTGCTGCTCGCCATGGCCACCGAGCCGGACGCGCGCGGCAAGATCGTGCAGCAAGGCGGCTTCAAGGCGCTATGTGGGCTCACCTTGAGTGAGGACGCGAAGACCGCCAGCGCGGCAGCTTGGGCGCTCGCGAAGGTAGGCCTCTCTCCCGATGACCTCTGATGGCCTCTGATGACCTCTGATGACCTCCGAAGACCTCTGATGACCTCCGATGACCTCTGATGACCTCCGATGATGACTTCTGAGTGCATGTGAGTACATCTCGATTGGTTCCCGGAACAGGTGGGCATCTCGATCAACCCGGCGCTCTATCCGCGTCGCACCGGTTCAGGGCCCGAGGCGATGGTCAAGCCGATCATCAAGCTCATTGATGATCTGAGCCATGAGCTGAGCACATTCGAGGCATGCATGTGCCTATGCAATCTGGCGACTGTGGACGATCTCAAAGAGAAGATCGTCAAAGAGAAGGGGTGGCGCGCGCTCGAGATGGCGCTCACCTCCGAAAACCCGCTCGTGCAACGCGCCGCGATTGAGGCCATGTCCAACCTTGTCTCCCACGACGAGATCGCCCAAAAGTTCACCAGCCCTACCTCGACGGCCACCAAGGTCTTCGTAGGCTTCTGCGGCTCGGATGACGTCAAGTCGCAGATCGCCGCCGTGGGCGGCATCGCAACTCTGCTGGGCTGGCAGTCGCCTGAGATCGGCGGTAGCCTCCTGCAGGCTGGTGTGCTCGAGCCTCTCGTCGAGATTGCCCTCATCTGCGAGGAGCCTGGTCTAGTCCATCGCGCGGCCGCGGCGCTCCAGCGCCTACTCACCAGCTCGACCGAGGCGATGATCGGACCCGAGGGGGGGACAGTGAGTGCCAAGCATGGCCTCTGATGACCTATGATGACCTATGATGACCTATGATGACCTCTGATGACCTCTGATGACCTCTGATGACCTATGGTGACCTATGGTGACCTATGATGACCTATGGTGACCTATGATGACCTATGATGACCTATGATGACCTCTGAGTGCGTCTCGTCGAAATCGAGTGCCTGCCTAATTAGGTACCTGAGCATGCTGTCCTGGCGCTCGGGGCCCTCTCGCACCTCGCCTCTAACTGTCGCGTGGCGCCAGCCGCTAAGGCCGCGAAGGACGCGCTCGAAGTGCTCAACAGGACGCGGCCCGACATGCGACCACCTCCACCAGAGCTTGTCGCTGAGGCCATCGCACGGCTTCAGGAGGAGCATCAACGACGGGTGGCCGAGCAAGAGGCCGCCGACGCCGCTGCCGAGGCTGAGGAGGCGGCGGCCAAAGCCGAGGCTGAGCGCAAGAAGGCAGCTAAGGTGATTGCATGTGGTTGGTTGATTATGATTGAGTGTGGTTGAGTATGGTTGATTATGATTGATCTGATCCGTATCTCACTCTTGGCATCGGTGCTCAGGCTGAGAAGGCCAAGGCAGCGAAGGCGCTCGCCGAAGGCTTTCCCGCTGGCGAGACGACACTAGGCGAGATGGCGCCCGTCATCGAGGAGGCGGATGACGATGAGGACGACGATGATGGGGAGGTGATCTGATCGTGCGCGGCTCGATTGCGTGTCTCGATTGCGCGGCCGATAAGGCTGCGGGGCGACCCGCGAAATCATGCCTCAATCATTGCCAGCGTGAAGGTGTGGCCCCTGGCGCCGTCCGCCACGTGCGCATGCGTACCGCTGCCCGCAGTGACGATGTGCGTTGTCTGGACCGCTGCGCGCAACGCCCCGGTTTTCGTTTGGGGTGCGGTGCGGGCTGGGTCCTGGAATACGCCTGTGGATGCGGCGTGCGACGCGACGCGCGAGGGCGGTCGCCGCGGCTCGTCGCGGTCCCAGGCGGGCGGGGTGTGTGCGCGCAACATAGCGTAGTCACACTTTGAAATAGTGCGTGCACGCATTGGCCAGCTGTTCCGCTTGCGGCGCGGAGTGAGTGTTCGTTTTAACATCAATAAACTGTTTTGATGCAGAGCCAGCCTGGCCTAGGAGGCATGAGTCTCAGTCTACTCTAATCCGTATGTGCCTTGTCATGTGGATGCACGACAGTCGCATCATCCTGCGGGCGAATAGCACACTGTAAGAGACTTGCAAGTCTAGCATATTGCAAGGGCTGGCCAGCATAGTTCTTGGTGTGCCAGGATCAGAGAGTGGTTGCCTCAGTCCTATCACTGCTTCAATTGGATAGCGTCACAGACCCGCCGAACGTGAAGTTACTTGGCTAAGGTTGCCGCTCGTGTGCTCATAGACTTCCTCATCGGTACCACAGAGATTTCGGGTGCTTGCGCGCTAAAGGAGGTGCACCGCGTGCACTCTCGCGCACACCTGTCACTTGTCAAGAGCCGACGTGCGCCGTGCGAGCGACCGCCATCGAGCGGCGCCACGTGGGCGTGTGTGAGGATAGTCGATGGAACGTGAATTACGGATATTGGAAAATACATGTACAAGATAATTTCATGCACGGGAAGTTCACGGACTGTTCACGGTGAGAAAGCCCGCGGACCCCGCGGGCCGCCTTTTTGTGCATTGGCGACGCCACATATCATGTTCACTGATGACAAACGGGTCGTCTCGCTGCGCGGCAAGTCTAACAACGACTGCGGTACCGATGGGTGCCGTGCTCTGGGCAACCTGCCACGCATCTATGGTCAGCAACTGCCCCATTCATCCCCAACGTCTGCGCCGCCGCCGTCCACTCTCACCATCGGCGAGACGCTGTACACCATGTATCACGGCAATATTCTGCTCCAGAACCTTGCTGACGGCACGCCAGGCCCGGCTGTCGGGAGCTTGGACAGTTCGGGTTCCGTCACGCTCGACGAGGAGCTCGCAGCGGGCGAATGGGTAGGAGAGCTGCTCACAGCCACCACGATTCGCCGGGAGGTGCTCCTCAACTGGCCTTCGGTGCCCGCTTCAATACTCGAGTCCATCCGCAACGGTGGTGCATCGCAGTGGTGCGACGCAATGGACGCAGCTTCTGTCGCGCGCTGCCGCGCCGCAGTTGAGCAGCTCGACGTCGATGGGGGGCTGCGCAGGCGTAACCACGCGCAGGCCTCAACCACCCGTGGCGACCGCGTGGGCTTCGTGCGGCTCACCGACGAGGGCGACGGCGATGACGATGACGATGATGGCAACGCGCCGTGCCCGCCCGAGCTGCGCCGTGGCTTCGAGCTTTTGGAGAGCGTGGGCGCACAGCTCGAGGTCGTGCTGGGCTGCGGCCGTTTACTCGTGCCACGCCTGGGCATGGTGGCTGTGTATGACGATCCTCGGTTCGGCTACGTGCGCCACATGGACAACGAGCGCGTCCCGGCTTCTCGCAGCACCGACGGCATCGAGTCGGCCGCACGTGGCAGCAGCTCGAGCGCACCAGGCTGTGAACGACACTGTGAACGACAGGGCCTCGGAACCGGCGAGCAACGAGACGTTGAGCAGTGGCGTAACTACCGTGTGCTCACGGCGATCCTGTACTTGAACGCGCCTGATTGGAGCGCCGACGATGGCGGCATGCTGCGTTGCTATGCGCCCGATGCGCCGCCAGGCGCCCCTTGCACCGTCGAGGTTGTGCCCCACGGTGGGACAGTTGTTGTCTTCCCTAGCTGTACAGTCCCGCACGAGGTCTTTCCCGCGCGGAGGCCGCGGTACGCGATCACGCTCTGGTTCGTGTCGGCGGCGCTGCTCCGCGACACGCCAGAGGAACGTGCCGCCGCCGCTGCCGCCACGCTCGTCGACGCCGCTGCTCGGCGCAAGCGCGCGCGCGCTGTGGCTGCGGCAGCGGACGCCAAGGCAGAGCGCAAGCGGCAGCGGCCGCTCCCGTCAACGCCGCCACCGACCCCGTCGTCGCCTGCCCCACCCAACACTGCGCACCTTGCGGCCGTGTGGGAAGCCGCCGCGCGGTGTGAAAGCCAGGGCGGGGCCTTTAGCTTCGGCTTCGGCCCTTGAAGCTTGACCACGGACGCGGTGACCGGCGCGTCACCTGTGACCGTCGTATTCGATTATTGTTTTATTGAGAGCGGAGTTGGCTATGATTCCTACGCTATGTTTCTAACTAATTTACGTTAGCGTTCCGACGTTCGGTCCGGGTTGCGCCGAGAGCTCGCCGTGCGCGCCTCGGTCGCCCCCCCGGCGCCCCCCCCTCGCGCCTCGCCGCTCGCGGCGGCCGGCGCGGTCCGACGCCCGGTTCCCGTCCGGCGCGCGTCGGTCGACGGTGCACGGTCCCCGATCCGGCGCGGGTCCGAACCGGTCCGGGTGCCGCGCGGCGGGGCCCGGCGTGTCCGTGTACCGTGATGCACCTTCAAATAAATATAAGCGCTTCCCGGAGCGGAGTTCCGGAGAGCGCCGAGAGCCGAGTCCGCGAGAAACACCAGTCACCACGGCGGTGCACGGACGGAGTGAGAGTGAGCACCGTCATTTCCGCGTCTACAGACTACACCGTTTACCTACACTTCAATTTCGACTCTGGCGGCGTGGCGGCGGCGGTGGCGTGATGGGTGGCGTGATGGGTGGCGTTCGTTCCACCGCGGCAGTAGTAGTGCTTGCAGCGCTCGTGACCGAGGTGACCGGTACAGCGCCCGCGGCCGAGGTGCCCGGTACAGCGACCCTCGCGCCGCCCTTCGTGGCGCCGAGCTGCCCAAGCTGCCCACCAAGCTGCGCATGCGCCTCGTCGCTCTTGCCCCAGCACGTGCCAAACCAGGTCTCGAGCTGCCACAGGCCAAACCAGCCGTTGACGAACAGCAAGAGCGCCGTGACGAGCAGTGTAATGCAGCCCGCGGCAACCCAGAACCCTGTATTCTCGCTGTCTTCGTCGTCTGCGGAGGAGACGAAGATGGTGGCGGGAAGGTTCATGCCAAAGAGGTTCAAAAAGAGATTGCCCAGGCCGAGCGTAGTGGCGGAGGCGGTCAGCACGCCTCGTCGAGCCTTTAGCCGGTTTTGCGCGCTGTCGAGCCGGAACGAGACGAACTTTTCGGTGCCCTCGATGGCGTATGTGAGCACCTCGAGCTCGGCCACCGTCGCACCCACCTCCTGCAGGTACGACTCGAGGATCACCTCGACCTCCTCGTGGTCGTGCAGGTCAGCCTCTGGGAGATCGCCATCTGCGTTCTCGACGAAAAGGAGTATGCGCGAGAGGTACATGGCCTCCATGTCCTCGTTCGCGTCGAGCACCTCTTGCAGCTCCTCCTCGAGCGCCATCGACTGCCCCAGCAGCTCGCGCACCTGCTGCTTCAGCCTCCGCACGTGGTCGAGCTGCCGGGCGCTCGCCGCCACTTGCGTGCCCGTCACGCTGCGCCGCAGCGCCAGCAAAGCGCGCTGCACCGCCTCAGTGAGCGCCGTCTGCCGCTGCGACAGATCACCACAGACTGTCATTAGCACCGCCTCCAAGGCAAGGAATTCGAAAGACGAGCCCGTCTCCTTGCCTTCGGCTAAGCTGGCTAAGCTGCTGCTAGCCCCCTTGTCTCCTCGGTGCAAGCCGCTCCTAAGGATAGAGCTGGACGGTGTGTGGAGGAGCGTAGAGAGTTCGGGCTCGGAATTGCTCCTCTGAAGGGGAAAGGGCTTCGATGGCGAGGGCAACGAGTTCTCTTCGAGCTCTGAGCTATGCAGAGGGGCAGAGCCTAACGACGAGTGAACGGCCACCTCGGAGACGGGAGCGGTCCGTGTTGCAGCGAGGTTTCTGTGGAGGGCTCCCAGGATCTTATCGAGTGGGCTGCCGTTGCTCGTGCTCGCAAGGTTTGGAGTGAGATGTGGAGGCAGCATGCAGAATAGCGCGTCGGGCGTGACGATCACACGCAGCTCGGAGCGTCCAAATGCAACGATGATGCAGCCCGTGCGCACAAGGATTGTTGGCTCAAGCCGAGTGGCGAAAGCTGGATCGATCTTGCGAATGTCGCGTGGCGTCACAAAGGTCACCTTCAGTTTGCTTTGGTTTGCAGGCGACTGCAGCACAGCGTACGGACCGTTGATCTCATCGATGAGGGCCTTGCGGGGGATATTCATGATAGTGGGGAGGTCGTCGGGTGGCTTGCTCCTGGAGAACTGGAGCACCCTCAACTTCGCCGCGACTGCGGCTGGCATGTTCGCGGGGAGGAGAGGGTGCAGGAAACTAAGCCAGGCAGGCGAAATTACATCCCTCATCAAGGGGCGCGCCGGGCGCCGGCGCGCCGCGCCTCCGCGCCTGCCGGGCAGCTCGCGGCAGCGCCCCCGCTCTGTCAGGAAACGAAACGGCCTGGAAACCCGGCCCGGAGAATGGTAAGGTCGATGGCATTTTCATTCCGGTTTCCGGACCGTTACACTTACAGTTTATTACAGTTTCAGACACACAACAACTGCGACAACACACCATCATGTCAGTCACAACAGCAACACAAGCAGCCTGCTTGTGTTGCATTCTTCACCCGGCCGATCCCATGGTATGGTATCGATATAGACGCTCGGCGGGCCGCAAACAGCGAGGGATAATGCGCCTTTGCGCAGCGATGCCTCGGAGGTTAACTCGGAGGCGGCCGGTATGCTAGGGCTTACCGTTGCCAGCATGCTCGAGGAAGTTTTGCTGCAGCAAGGCGGTGTGGCTCAGGTGACGCATGCGCAGAGCGGCGGTCATTGCCGACAGGCCGTCGCTGCAGCACAGGCAGAGGACCTCGCGCGAGGCCGATCGCGCCATGGTCGGCGCTGCCGCTGCCGGAGCGGCGCCGCCACGCGAGCCGTCGTCGCGCGTTCCTGCTGGGCTGCAGCCGTCCGATGAGTCGTCGGACAGGCCTGATGAATCGGCTGATGAATCGGCTGATGAATCGGCTGATGAATCCGCGTGCATGAGCAGTTTGGGCGCGGCGCTCGTCGAGAGGCCTAAGTCGAGGAGCACGCACCCCGTGCGCACATACTGGGCCGCAACTACGTCAGGCCGGCGGGCGCCGATCAGGAGCACGTCGGCGTGCGGCAGCTCGGTGCGGACCGCGTCGACGGGCTGGTCGTCGCCGAGACACGTGACGCGACAGCCCGACGCCTCGAGCGAGAGCGCCAAAGGGAAGCTCAGTAGCGGCGGCACGCTGAGCAGCAGCACATGCGGCACCTCGGAGATACGGCTGGCCGTCTTGTGCGATGACTTGGGTGGCGACTTGGGTGGCGACTTGGAAGGAGCGGCGACGGGTGGGAGAACATTGAGCGAGCGCAGCACCTCCTCGATCGCCGCGGCGATGCACGGTCCGGCCGTGAGCTCGGAGCCGTTTGGAAGTCGGCCGATACTCGCCGCCTTGAGCCCATCGATGTCCTTGTCGTCAGCGATGGCGTGCACCAGGCCGCTAGCATCGAGGTGTGCCGGCAGCGGCAGCTGCAGCACGATGCCGTGGCAGTTATTGTCACTGTTCAGGCGGCCGATAATGTGCAGCAGATCTTCCTGTGTCGTCTCCTCGGACAGCCGCTGCACGTCGAGCAATGCGCCCGAGACGCGCGCCGCCGCGACGGTGCTCAAGGTGTACGACACCGCCGCAGGATGCTGGCCCACTAAGAGCAAGGAACAGCTGGGCTCGCTCAATCCGTGGTCTGGAAGCATGCGGCCGATCTCTTTGAGCTCGCCAAGCATGTGCCTGACGAGAACGCTGCAAATTCCAGCGAGATACTCGTCGCCCGCATAGGGGAGGGGCAATCGGGCCGCCATGAATGAGGCGGGCACGCACGGGACCGCCGCTGTGCCCGAGGCTGCACAGGAGTACCCCATCAACTCAGATTTTTTGTCGCCGCATCGGAGAAAAATGCTTCGCAAATTTCCCGAAGTAGAATGACGAATCAGGAACCTTTTGCCGAATTCTTTGATTGCGTTTTTTCCGAACTTCATTACTAATGTACCATTTTTCGAGTCCATTCAACACGAGCGAGACGTGCGTGGAATCCAGGCCTCCGAAGGCATCTGTTGAGTCACGTTTACACCCCCGACTCCCCCCTCCCCCTTCTCCCCCTTGCGGTCTTCGCCCGTGTGTTCGCGCAAGTTCCCGCCGGCGGTAACGAAAATGAGCGCCGCCTCTGCCGCGGTGCTGGACGACGCAAAGCTCTTGATGCACGAGATCTATGCCGCTCTGGTGATCGCCAGCACCCTCGGGGAGGAGATCCGCGCGCTCGAGGACGAGCGGATCGTCCACGTGCACACCTCGCCGCAGGCAGAGCGTGCAGCAGTCCGGGTTGCAAACGAGGCCGCCGAGTTGCTCAAGGCGGCGGCTGCCGATGCCGAGGCCATGGAGCAAACTGCGGCGGACGCCTTGCAAGCCGCATTGCGCGAGCGCACCCTCCGCATGCGGCAGGCCTCGAAGCTGCGCGTGCTGCAGACCGAGAACACCTCTGTGCCGGCACTGCTTGCAGAGCTCGACGCGGAGCGCAAGCGCGGGCATCAGCGCGAGCGCGCGTTGCGCGAAGCGCAGGTCAAGGCGCAGCAGGCAGCCGAGCGACAGGTGGCCGCCTCGCACGGTCTGAAGTCCGAGCGGCAGGCGGCGCTGCGCCAAGCGCGCGCACTTGGCGCTCGGCGGATGGCCAGCCTCGTCAGGCAGGACGCGGCGCGCGCGATGGCGCACAGCTTCACAAGCTGGGCGGCCAAGGCGTCGGTCGGCCTGAACAGCTTCCACCCGGAGTCGCTCGTGCCGGTCGCGCACGTCCTGCCGCGGACTCGCGCCGCCCTTGCGGACGGCCACGAGCAGCTACGGCGTGCGCTGGACGGGAGTCTCGCCGAGGGCCGGCGGCTGCGCGTGCACGTGGCACAGCTGGAGGCGGCGCTTGTCGTGCAGCACAGCCAGCAGATGGCCCTCCAGCGCGCCGCCGAGCGTGCCGCCGAGGCGTCGCACGCGCTGCTCGCGGAGCGGCGCGCCTGCGCAGCGCTGCGCGCTGAGACAGCGGAGTTGCGCGCCGTGATGGCGGGCCGGCTTGTGGTTGAGGAGGGCGGAGGAGGCGGTGGCGGTGAGCACCTCCTCGACGGGCGGCTGGTACGGGTGGGCAGCTAGACGCCCCCATGCGGGATCCAGCGTCCAGCACTGGGGGCATTTGTCAAATGCCACATTTGTCGTTTCGACCTTTCGCGCTTTAGGTACTTGTAGTCTTTATCTAAGGAACAAACTCCCTGGGGAAATGCTCTGAGCAGTGCAGGGCCAAGGGGATCATGCTGCGCGGGGCGGCGCCAATTGGGCGGCGCTCGGCTCCTGTAAAACAGCCTTAGCTCAGATGTATCATGTTTGTGCATCTAGGACCATCTAGGTGATAGGCTAAACGCCTTTCCTCCTTGGTAGGCTTTCGTCAGTCACACCCCCAAAAATCAGCGCATTCACAGGAGGGGCGTTCTCGTTCACAACGGCTCAAAAGAGGAGAAGACCCTTGCGCATCGCGTTCAGCCCGTGCACGGATTCATGCCTCGTGTGCGTGCTGGTGCCGCGCTGGGCGACGACGAGGAGTGCATCGTCGAGGGCCGCGTCATCGAGTCGACGCCGTTGACGCTACCCGCGTTCGTGCTACAATCGGCCACCAAGATAGTCACCGTCTCGATCCGTAAGGAATCGGCAACGACGCGCATCGGCATCGGCCTTGCGCCTGAAGAGCCGGACCGTGCGATTGTCAACACGACTGCGCCCGGCACGCCCGCGTCGATGCCGCTCGCTTCCGATTCATCCGTCGCGCCCATCCAGATGTACGACGAGCTGCTCGAGATCAACGGCGAGCCAGTCGAGAGTGCAGTGCACGCGGTCAAACTCATCCGCGAGGCGCCGGCGGGCGAGCTCGTGATCCGCAAGCGTCAGTGCCCCGAATCGGCTCAACGCGCGACGATCTTCGTGCAGGCCATATGGCGCGCGTACTGGCCGCGCCGTGACAGGCTCGTGCGCCGCGTGCTCGTCAAGCCGACGCAGGCTACGATGCTCGGCCTGGGCTTCTCTCCCGACTTTAGCGAGCACTCGGTGATCAAGAGCATCAAGGAAGGTGGGCTCGCGGCGCGTACGCTCACCGCGGGCGACCGTATCATGCGCATCAACGGGCGCGAGTGCACCGCGCCCGCCGAGGCGGCGAGTCTGCTGCGCCAGATGGTGGGCCACATCGAGATGCATCTGGTGCCCGCTGCCGAGGTCGACTTGCATGAGCTCGAGGCCCTCGAGTCGCAGGCGCGGGCGGAGCGCCAGGCGGAGGCGGAGACGGCCCGCGTGGCCGCAGAAGACGAGGGCGAGGGCGAGGACGGCGACGAGCTCGATGAAGACGATGACGACGACGACGACGACGACGCCGACGACCAGCGCGCCTATGGCGACGGTCGTTATCTGCCGCGCGCGGCCCATGTGCATGCAGGGCACCCCACCGACGGCCCTTCGCCGCCTGCCGCCCGCCGGCTGCCAGCGTCGCTAGGAGGCATGCGAGGCATGAACGGGGGTCCACCTCTCGCTTCTGGCAGAAAGCCCGAGGGCTGGCGCGACTGGCTCAAGCAACGGCGCTCAGCGGCGGCCGTAAAGGCGCGCGACGCATCCGACGTCGAGCAGCAGATGACCCAGCGCATTTAGACGCACGAGGAGGAGTGCATGCAAGACTGAGAGGCACATAGGCGTGTACGGAACCTGGCTGCGATGCGCGAGATAAGGGGAGTGCACGAGTGGCCACACGCACGCCGCGGCGGACTGCAGATCGCGGATGCCACCGGCGGGGTTCCGTGTGGGTTGACAACATGTGTGCGCACACTGTAAAGTTTTTGGTCCAAATTGCGGCATGCATGTGACGAATAGTTCAACGAAACAAGAAATTCCGATCGCGAGCCCTGCAGACGACGATACGATATGGCGGCCTCGCCCAGCACGCAGCCCTCAGGCGGCCTGTGCTCCGTGTCCGAGGGCGTTTCGGAAGCCATCTCGCTCTCGCGCTTCAAGCAGGCTCTTCTGGGAGTTGTGCACGAGAACGGCCTGCTCGAGCAGCGCTCGCAAGACCTTGAGCTTCGCCTGCAGGAGGAGGTCGAAGCAGCGAAGACACGCCAGGCGGAGCTTGCCGACATGCAGCGGCGCCTCGATGAGGCGACGCGCAAGGAGGAGGAGACTGACCAGCGCACGGCAGCGCAGCACAAGGCGGCCGAGGACGAGCGCTCGCGACACGAGCTGCAGCAGAAGCTCACCAGTGACAAGGCCAAGGCTGCGCAAGCCAAGCTGCAGCAGCAGGGCCAGCAGCTCTACTCGCTCGAGGAGCAGCTGCGCGCTCGCACCGCCGAGGTGAGCCGGCTACGCCTCGAGCAGGAGGAAGCTGAGGACCTGATCTCCACCTTCCGCGCGCGGATCGAGGAGGTTAGCCGCGTGATCGAGGCGACCGCACGGGCGGAGCACGCATGCAAGGACGCCATCGGCGGCGTGCGCAAGGACCAGGAAGCGATGCGCCACCAGCTGCAGGCCGTTGAAGCAACTCAGCGTGCGGCCGCACCGCGCGCGCATCTCGAGCAGCGCCTCAAGCTCGCGCTACGCGAGGTGCAGCAGGCGCGCGACGCCGCAGCAGACAAGGAACGCGCGCACGCGGCCAAAGAGGCTGAGCTCGCGGCGACGCACGCGACGCTCGCGCGCACGGCCGAGGCCCTCAATGGCACGCAGGCGCAGGCAAACGCAAGCCACATGCGCGAGCTCGGCGCACACGCGCAGCGGCGTGCGGCCGTCGAGCAGCTGCAGAAGGCGCAGGCCAGCTCGCTGCGTCAGGCCGAGAAGAGCGAAGGTTTGATGTGGCAGCTCGCGCAGGGGAAAGCAGTGACACAGCTACTGCTGCGCGAGCTCGCACATGCCGACGCAAACGCGCACGAGGCCGGTGCGAGCCGTGCACACGACATGCTGAGTGCAAGATGCCGAGTGAATGATGTTGATGAGTGCATGATGAGTGCATGCTGAGTGCATGCTGAGTGCATGATGAGTGCATGCTGAGGGCATGCTGAGGGCATGCTGAGTGCCCGCCTCATCAGGTGCAAGCCGTGCACACGACATGCAGTCCGCAACCGAGCAGGTGCGCGCGATGGAGCGCCGTCTCGACACCAAGGAGCGTCTGCTGGCCGAAGCGCATCGGGAACTTGACGAGGCGCGCGAGGAGGCGCGGCGGCTGCGCGCGGCGGCGGTAGCGCTGCAGGAGGACGGGCGCGATGCGCGCCACCGCCTGGCAATGCTGGAGGCGTCGCATGCCGCCGCAGTGGATGCGGCGGCAGAAGGCGCGGCGGAAGGCGCGGCAGTGGCGGCAGTGGCGGCAGCAAGACAGCCGGCGTCGGCACTGGCGGTGGCGGCAGCGACTCTGGCAGCCTCGGCAGTTGCGGAGATGGCGGCAGCACTGCCGCCGCCGCCAGCGAGTATGCCACCGCCGCCGCCGGTCACATTGCCGCAACTGCCGCCTGTACCGGTGGCGTCGTTGCAGGCAGCTGCTTCGCCGCTCGGCTGGCGCCCTGCTCAGCTGCCGACGCCCTTGCTTTTTGCCCCCGCTACCGCCACCGCCGCCGCGCCATCCGCACCCGCCTTCTTTGAGGCCTCAGATGTGATGGCGGGCAGTGGCGGCGGCGGCGGCGGCGGCGGTGGCGGCGGCGGCAGCGGCGGCGGCGGCGGCGGCGGCGGCAGCGTCGGCCGAGGCGGCGGCAGCGTGGCGCGATCACGCGATCACGCAGCGGGCGTTGAAGCCGCAGGGGAGACGACGGAGGAGACGGGGTCGAATGCGATCGTGCCGCCAGCGCCACCACTGCCATCGGCAATGGAAGTCGACGGAGCATCACTGGAGGACGAAGCGGAGAACGATCGGACTGGACGAGTGGAACCAGTGGCGCTCACTGCACCGGCACCAGCGGAGGCGAGCATGTGTGCTCTGTGCTCGGCGGTGCTCTTTGGCGCCGCCGTCATGTGCAACAAGTGCCACTCGAGCTTCCACGCGGCATGCGTCAAGCGCGGCGCACAGCACGTCCACAAGGCCTTCATGTGCGACGCATGCCTCGCCGCCAAACCGCCGCCAGATGCGCAAGCGCTGGCGGCGACGGGCACAGCCAAGCGGGCGAAGACCAACAAGGGCAAAGTCGCTGACTTCCACAAGCGGGCGCTGGGCGCTATGGTCTGAGGACCAGCCTGCAAGAAGTGCCATGCCCGAGAGCCAGAGAGCGCCGCGGGGCGCATCGAGCAATCGAGCAGCAGAAATGAGCCTGAGGGTTGACCGGCAGCTGCCTGCGGTTGGGAGAGCCTGAGCTAGTGTGATGCGTGCCTCAGGCGGCAGGGTACAGGGAACGCACGGCACAGTCCTCGCAAAGAGCCGTGGGTGCGGCGCTCCCGCTCAGGGTTACGGACAGGTTTCGTGGGCGCGTGACGGACAGACCGACGCGAGTGCGAGAGGAGATCGCATTGAGATCGCGCAAGATCCCGCGCTCACTCGCCCGCCCTGGACGGTGCCAGGCCCTGACATACCATAGTCCGCGATTCCTTAGCGATTCCGTCGTTGATCATCGATCGCGACCTGCGGCAAAGCGCCAAAAAGCAACGAAACACGGACGTGCAGCACATACATCACACCCGACCGGCCGACCCTTACGAGACCCTTAGAGTCCCGGAGGGCTGGTAGACCGCCCGTTTCGCGTATGGCGTTCGTATGGCGTATGCACGGCTTCGTCCGGACACTCGAGCGGCAAAACTCGTTACCCATGTCGTACCCATGTCGGGACCAGACCGCCGCGACACCCGACTCGCCCGACCGGTCCCGGATCCCGTCGCCGCCCCCGGCGCGTCCCCGTCCTTTCGGACCGGACGCGTGAGTGGCACTGTCCACTCGACTGAGACTGACTCTCAAAGGCGCGGTCTGAGTCTTTCTCCGACTCTCTCTCCAGCACTCTCTCTCTCTCAGTTTCTGCGCGTGAAGCTGTCTCTAAGCTGTCTCTCTCTCCTGGTGAAGCGCATCTCCAGTCAGCTGTCGTCCGCGAGGACCACGTCCACAACCGAGGGCCCCTCCTCAGAAGGGCCATAGATCACGCGCTCGCCACGCCAGTATTCGAGTGGCCGGAGGCGCTGGCGGGTCGACTGGCGCTCTCCGACCTTGCGAGGCTTCGAAGGCGGCGGCGGCGCGACTGGCGGAGGTCGAGGCGGAGGAGGTACGTTATCGACGTGCTCGTTCAGCTGGACATCGTCGAGCTCCTCTGCAGTTACTGCAGGCTCGTGCTCCACTGGAGCGTGGTCTGCGAGAGTTGTCTTGTTTGGCTTGGCTAGCTTGCTGCTGCGCTTCTTGATCTGCGCCGTGCCCGACTTGTTCGTCTTCGTGTGCTGAAGAGGTCGCATCTTGGCACGCGGCGGCGGCACAGCAGGCGTCGTCGTCAGCGACGTCGTCAGGGATGCTTGTGACTCAACAACGCCCATCATGTCCTCCCACACCGAGAACTCGTTGACGCCGCTGGCGGACGCGCGAGACCCGATCGTATACTTCACGCCGCTGAATCCTCCGCCGTTTGACGGCACGCCCAGCTGCATTCTTGCAATCATGCCGAGCGGGCGTCTCGACGACGCATGTGGAGCCAAGGACGAGTTCATGGACGAGAGCCCGACGGGGAGCCCAGCTTTTGCAAAGCAAAATGCATGCACAAGGGTTGCTTTGCGAAACAAAACGGTTGACGGGAAGCCCGTCAACTGAACAGAGTCGAGGTACGCGACGCGTCGTGTGCACGTGAACAGTACCGGTACGTGATTCCGCAATCAAGTTTGCACGTCAATCGCGGGACCCGACGCCCGTCAGTGTATCCGTCCGGGCCTTCCGCGCGAGCATGGACAGCTTCGGGTCGCAGCAGAAGCGGTGGCCGTACCAGGTCCTCTTCATCCTGCTCACCGAGCTATGCGAGCGCTTCGCCTTCTACGGCTTCTCCGGCTCGCTCGTCTACTTTTTTCCTCGTTTTGGCATCTCGTCCGTGCTCTCGACAGAGCTGTATGACCTGTTCAGCACCATTGTGTACATCACCCCAGTGCTCGGCGCGTACATAGCGGACACGTACTGGGGCCGCTATAAAACCATCGTCGTCTTCTGCGCCGTCTACATCTTCGGGCTCATGCTCACGACAGCCGGAGCTTATCCCGTCCTGCCCGTCAACGGGTCCGACGGTAGCGAGGAGACCGCGAACGAGACTGATGGTCAGCGTGCGTGGGAGACCGTGAACTTAGCCATGGTCGTCGTCGGCCTCTTTTGCTGCGTGACACTTGGCGCGGGCGGCATCAAGAGCAATGTCGTTGTGCTCGGCGCAGACCAGTTCGAGATCCCGGCGCAGATCAATGAGCAGGCGTCCTTCTTCAACTTCTTCTACTGGGCGATCAACATTGGGGCGACGGGGGCGTACCTATTCCTCACTAACGTAGCGCTGCATGGGCTGCCCGGCCTCGGCATTCCCGAGAGCTTCGGTTTCTTCGTCTCCTTTTTGATCCCGACGTGTGCCTTCTGTCTCGCCGTCATTCTCTTCACCGTGGGCAAGGACTTGGGACCGGGCTACACGCTGCGGCCGCCCGAGGGCTCGGCGGTCGTCGACTTTCTCGCGACGCTGCGCACCGCCGTCTGGCGCGGCCGCGGCCGCTACCTGCTCGTCGGCGCGCCGCTCTCGTGCGTCGCCTTTTTGATCGTCGTCGCTTCCTTCTTCACCACCTCCTATGAACTGCATGCATCCTTCGCCATCGCGGGCCTCGGGCTCATCTTCGTGTCTCTCGGGCTGATCCTGCTCGGCGGCTCCGACACGAGCTGGCTCACTCACTGGCACGAGGGCGCTCATGCGCTTGCACCCTCCGCCGCTGAGGTGGACGCAGCGGATGTGGTGCGCATCCTGCCTCTCGCTGCCTGCATCGTGGTCTTCTGGGTCATTTACCAGCAGATGTCGTCCAACTTCCAGCTACAAGGCTGCCAGATGGACCTGCACGTGGGCAGCTCGTTCAAGCTCTCTCCCGCCACCCTAAACGTCTTCGACTCGCTGGTGATCATGCTCCTCATCCCGATCGTCGACCGCGCCGTGTACCCCCTCCTCCAGCGTGTGGGCCTCGGGCTGGGCATGCTCACCAAGATTGGGATCGGATTCGGATTCGCGATGCTCTCAGTGATCGTCGCGGGGATTGTCGAGATCGCGCGCCGCAACGCGCCGCTACTTGAGGGCGTCGATGGCCAATCTTCGTGCCCGGCCATAGGCGACGACCCGCCACTCCAGATGAGCGCCCTATCGATCTGGTGGCAGGTGCCTCAGTTCATGCTAGTAGGCTTGGGAGAGATCTTCGCAGCGATCACGTGCTACGAGCTCTTCTACGCCGAGGTGCCGCCGCATATGCGCTCCGTCTGCCAGTCGATCAATCTGCTCTGCACCGCCTTTGGCTCGCTTGCCGCGGCGGGCTTCAACTCAGTGTGTGCCGGTTGGCTCCCCAACAACCTCAACGACCCGTCGGCACACCTCGACTATGTCTTCTTCCTGCTGGGCGGCGTGATGGCCCTTAACATCGTGCTCTTCGCCTTCCTCGCCTCGCGCTTCACGCCGCGTGACGACGTAGGGGTGCTCCAGGAGGTGCGTGTCTCGTCTGCGCCGCTGGGGTGCGCAGCTGGGCCGCTCTGCACGCTCGAGGGTGGTGTGCGCCTCTCGCGCAACAGTCACGCTGGATCCCACCGCGCCAGTAGGCTCAGCAGACTCAGCGAGAATGAGCATCTCGACGCTCTGCTCTCCTCGCGCGAACTGATACTGCCTGTGGAGGACACTCCGATAGCCACGAAACCCACTCGGTCTTTAACTCGGTCTTGAGCCGCCCGGCATTTCGGATTTCGGTCGGGGCGGCGATCGGGTCATGTGTAATCGGGTCACGGGTGGGCGAGAGGTGTCAGTGTCACTCTTGACTCTCCTCGCAGCAGAGAGTCGTACGGTAAAATGCTGTCTCAAACCGGTCACCACGCCACGCCCTCCCGCCGGCAAGCGCCGGGGACGAGTTTCACCTTTCACGAGAGAGCGCCGCCGGCGAACTGTAGACCGGCCGTATGAGCCCCGCCCCGTTGCCCGTTCCCCCGCTGCGCGCGGACGGCCGCGCTCGTGTTTCCCGGTTGCGTTGGCGGCTGTGACAGCGCGCATCGGCGGACGCGTCCATGTGCCTTCATGGTGTGCCACATGGCGCACGTGCGAGCGCGCGGCGGCATGGGCCATGGCGAGCGCCCGTGCGCGGGGCCGCCGCCGGCGCCGCCGACGCTGCGCCGTCCCGCGCGAAGGGCGAAACTCTATTGAAAATTATCTATGAGCTCCCTCTCTTGGCCCGATCGATCCCACAAGCAATGTCTTAAAGCTTCTGTCTCTACTCGACGGCGCGCAGCGGAGCCACCGTCTGAAGGTCATTATCGTCCTTGGGCTCCGGATTACGCAAGTTGCACGCCACCGCTAGCATGAGCGCGAGGGTGTAGATGAGCGCAACAGCTGCCGTCGCCGATGCGAAGCCATCGAAGCCATTGGAGGGCTGCCAATCGCACGAGCAGACGCTAGTTTGGTTCGCGGCAGGCGCAGCCGTGCGCGCAAGCACGCGAGCCTCGTACGAGCTACGGAAGATCGGGATCGTGGCGAGCGGCGGCAGCTCGGCGTCGCCGGCCAAGGTAAGCGTGGTGCCGTCGAGGCTAGCGGGCGGGCAGTAGGGCGGCAGCGCATACTGGCCGAGACAGAGTTCATTGGAGGCAAACACATCGTACAGCCCACCGCCCAGGATGGGGCCCGCCGCCCAGCCGATGGCATACGCCGCATTCCACCAAGCGGTGACCGTCGCCTGAAGCACGGGATTGTCGGGCAGATTCAGCACGAGGTCGGGGTAGATGGCGACGTTCGAGAGGGCGGAGCCGATGCCCTTGATGCCGACAGCGATGGCGGTGCACGGCAGGTTGTTGAGCTTGTCCTCAAAAAGGTCGTCAACACCCTTGGAGTGACGAAAGCTGTAGAAGGCGGAAGGACGAAACGGTCCGAGGAGGAAGAAGCTGAGGAAGAGGACGAAGAAGCCGGTGGCCGTGATAAACTTGTAAAGGCGCGAGGAGGGTTTGGCACTGTCGACGAGCCGGCCGATGGGGGTCGCCGTGAGCACGTACACGACCGATGAGTAGAAGAAGAAGAGCGACACGCCGTCCGGCTGGAAGCGAAAGGGCGCCGCACTCAGCCGCCACTGCAGCGTAGGGTCCAGAGTGCCCACGATCGTGCCCGAGAGCGCGATCGACGCCAGCCCGAACCCCACGGAGGCGGTGAGGGGGAGCGTTTTGACCTCGTGGGCGGCGTTGCCAGCGGCGCCATTGCCGCCGCTTTTCGGCGCTCTCCGACGCGGCGAGTTGACGTTGCCGAGCGCCATCTCGTCGGTTGACGCGGGGCCGCCGTTGCCGCCGCCGGTGCCGGGGCGCGCGCCAGGCTCGTCCCGCGAAGCGAGGTCTGTGGGCGGTATATCCCCTGGTTTCCCCGAGATGTACTCTTGGGGGATGAGGAATGGCACGAACGGCAGCATCGCCAGCGGGATAGCGCCGCAGACGATAAAGGGCAACCTGAAGGCCCACACGTCGTCCTTCGGAAGGGAGTACAGGACGCCGCCGACGACGGGGCCGAGCATGCAGCCGACAGTGCACACGGTATTGACCGAAGCCATCACTGCGCCCGAGTTGTTCTGAAACTTGGCCGACACGAGTATCAAGCACGCCGTCTCTGCCAAGGAGCCGACCAGCCCGTTGAGAAAGTAGGTGGCAAAGAAGATGGCCTCCATTGGGGGCAACCAGTCGTAGTTAGAGGCCTGCTGGTGCTCTCGCCAGTGCGGGAGCAGGTCGGGCACGAGCCCAAAGGCCACCGTTAACCCAGATGTCGCGAGCAGCCCCACGAACACCGAGACGCACGTGCCGATGCGCATGATCACAAGCGGCGCAAAGACGGACGTGATCGCCATCCCCAAGGGGTACGCCGCGAAGATGAGGCCATTCATGGTACCCGAGAAATCGGAGCCCGGCGCCACGCTCGTGAAGAAGCTCGAGAGGAACGTGGCGATCGTGTAGCGCAGGAAGAGGATGATGTAAGAGCCCATTAGCAGCCTGAGCCGCGCGCGGCGCTCCTTTCGAGAGACGGGAATCGCAACATGGAGCGGGTCACCTCGCATTAGCGGATCCGAGAGTGCGTGCACATCCGAAAGGGCCGAATGGTACGTGTCGTTGTGCTCCATGTCGCGGCGATTTCGGGAAAAGAGACGCCCTTCATGTGCGTTGCGCGATCGCGCAAGTCAAGCGCGTCAAGCCAACACAAGTCGATGCGTCTCGAGCCAACACAAGACAAACCTCCACGCATCCCTCCTCCATGCTCTGTTCGTTGTGGCGAGGACTCTCCATTGGCGAACTATGAATACGTACTGTACGGGATCTCCGAAAGGGACGCCAGGCGAGGGGCATCCATGGCATCGTTGCTCTTCCTTTACCTCCCCGCCGCGGCGTCGGCGAACGGGGGTGTAAAATCGTATCCGCGCCACAGCGTATCGGGGCAATCAGCAGGTGGCAGCGCAGCAGTCCAGCATCTCGTGGCCTTCTCCTCGCTCGTGGACGGCGCTGCGGTCGCGGCTGGTTCCCCCTATGGCTGTGGATCGCTTGCCCGGCCAGACTACACGTGCATGTACGGCACCGGCATGTCGATTCGGAATGCCAATCAGTATCTCGAGCAGCGCGCCGCCGAAGGCAAGATTGACGACCCCAAAAATCTCAAGCGGACGCCTGTCATCCTCTTCAGCGGCAGTAGCGATTCGATGGTCTACACGAAGGTGATGATCGAAGTTCAAAAGCAGCTGCAGTCCTACGTCGACGAGGACAAGCTCCACACTAATTTCGATACGACAGCGGGGCACGTATGGAGCATCGACCATGGCGCGTGCGTGTGCGGCGTGTGCCCGTACGGCGGCCTCGGCAATTTCCAGTGCTGTCAGGCCAACAACTGCGAGTATGATCTTAGCGGTGAGTTTATGCGCGCCACGTATGGCATGCACGTGAAGCCACGCGCCACTGCGAGCCCGAAGCTCTACTGGATCAACCAGTGGGACTACTGGACCGCGGGGCCGCCCAAGCTTACGGCGACAGTGATGGAGTGGCTGGTGGCATACGTCCCGGACAGCTGCAAGGCGGCGCCGAGCCAATGCAAGCTGCACATCAACTACCACGGATGCTCGAAGCCGGAGTGGCACGAGCGCATCGCGTGGGCGACGGGACTCGATCTGAACGAGTACGCGGAGGCGAACGACATGATCGTGCTCTACCCGCAGGCCCAGGGCAGCCGCAGCAGTGGCGAAGGCTGCTGGAATTGGGAAGCCTACGGTGACGATCCCGACTTCGACACTCGCGAGGGCAAGGAGATGAGCATGGTGATGCGCATCGCCGCCAACCTGACCCTCGCCGTAAAGCACGCGCTCGTGTCGACGGATGGCCAGCCGCCGCCAGAAGTGCAGGAGGCACACAACGACAACCAGTACTTTTATTCGTATGGCTCGGGAGTGGGCGATGCTGCTGTGGGGCACGTGAATACAAATGAGCGCAAGGCGCACGCGCGCCCGATGCCCCCGGCCGAGCAGGTGGAGGCACCCGCGCCGGCCGGAACGATCGCCTCATTCGTGGCGATCATCGGCGCCGCTTCCGGGCCCGTCGCGCCCGCCACCGGCCTCTCCACCACCGCTGTCATCTCGATGGGCGTGGTCGGTGCTGCCGCCGTCGGTGCTCTCCTTGTCTTCGCCGTCAAGCGTCGCACGCACAGGAGGAACGCGGCCGAGGCCGCTCCGGCGCAACCCTACTCCGCGCTCGCCTCGCCGGTCTCGTGAGCTCTCACCCTTCAACTGTGTATTCACTTCCCTCTGTTTAGAGCGATTTTGGCTCTCTCATAGCGCCTAGGCATGAACATGTTTTGTATCAATGTGGTAACGTGGGCGCGACCCCGTCTGGCCGCGGGGCGTGGGGCAGCTGTTAGTACGGCACCCGCCTCGTTAGAGTTGGACCTGCCCGTTGCCCTGGAGAGATGATTCATTTTCATACGCCCCCGGCACCTCCGGAGTCCGGTCCTGTCTCCTCAAACCACACAACGAAGTCAAAACACTTTGTTATACGGTCTTGACGCATAAAAACGAAAATAAATTTGTTACTTCTACGTGATATCGACACGCGATAAATAGCCCCCCTCGACCGTACGAAGCCGGCCGTATCTGCCGTAAGTAGTAACCCTCTCCGCGATCCTATTTTTCCTCCGCTCGGTCTGTTTACGACGTTTGGTCTCGTCGCACGCGGCTTGGCCGGGCGTCGTCTCGCGGAGTAGAGGCATCCCTAGCGCTCCAGAAACCCAGAGACGGGAGTGGCGCAGTCGGGGACGACAGCGGCTTTTCTTCTCGGCTCGTATCTCGGCTCGTATCTCGGCTCGTATCTCGGCTTTTCCGAGCCGCTTACACAATGATCTCACGCGACTTGGAGGTGATCTGGGCCTCCTCGCCGTTGGGGTCCATGCACGTCTTGAAGATCATCGAGGTGACCACGTATGGGTCGCAGTTGGACGCCGGGCGGCGGTCCTCAAAGTAGCCGTAGCCGTCAGCCTCGGTCGAGCGTGGGATGCGAATCGAGCAGCCGCGGTTGGCTACACCGTACGAGAAGGTGTTGATGCTCGCGGTCTCGTGCTTGCCAGTGAGGCGACGCTCGTTGCCCTCGCCATACGCCGCGATGTGCTGCTTGTGCTTGGCGCCCAGGCGCCTGATGGCCTGCTCGATGACCGCGAAGCCGCCCTCCTTGCGCATCTTCTCGGTCGAGAAATTGGTGTGGCAGCCCGCGCCGTTCCAGTCGCCTTTCTCGATTGGCTTGGGATCGAGAGTGCAATAGACCCCGAAGTCCTCGCACACGCGATTGAGAATGTACCGCGAGACCATCATCTGGTCGGCCGCATCGATGCCCTCGCACGGACCGATCTGATACTCCCACTGGCCGGGCATCACCTCCGCGTTCGTGCCGCCGATATTGAGGCCCGCGAACAAGCAGGCCTTGTAGTGCGCCTCGCTGATGGCGCGGCCATACGAGCGGTCAGCGCCAGCACCGCAGTAGTAGGGGCCCTGCGGACCGGGATAGCCGCCCTTGGGCCAGCCGAGGGGCGTGACCTTGTCGAGGTTGAAGAGCGTGTACTCCTGCTCAAGGCCGTACCACGGTTTCTCCGTGTTGCCCCTGAAGATGGCCTCTGCGGGAGCGCGCGTGTTGGTTGGCAGTGGAGTGCCACCCGGCGTGTACGTGTCGGTGAGCACCAGGATGTTGTCGCCGACGGGACGGAAGGGATCGCGGAAGATCGCGCGAGGCTTGATGACGACCTCCGAGTCCTCTCCCGGTGCCTGACCAGTGGACGAGCCGTCATAGTTCCAGCTGGGCAGATCCTTGAGGGTGGCCTTGCTCGCGTCAACGGTGCGGCACTTGGAGCGCACCTCACCAATGGCGTCAATCCACAGATACTCTGCCTGCACCTTGCCCTGCACGGGAAGGCTCATGTAATTGTTCAGCACCGCAGGGTCCATCTGGACCCTTTCGGCCATGGTGACGGTGGCGAGCCGGGAGGTCTGCAGGAGCGTGTGCGCGGCACCGCTGGGCAGCACGAGGGCATGCGGAATCAGGGAGAAGGCCAGCATAGAGAGAGGCTTGAGACTGGGCGTCGGCGGTCCGCGTAGAAGATCGTGGACAAACGCAGAAGATCGCGTCTCAGGCGCTCGCTTTCCCCCAGAGAACGTTACTGAAGTTTGGGGACCTCTGAGACCTTTGTCGCTTGAATTACAGTATCGAGGTCGCTAAGTGATTAGCAAGGGGACATGTGGGTAAGTAAAGTAATTGTATTCCTCCCAAGTCTCCTCCAGACCCGGCCCTGCGGCCCCGCCCTCAAACCGAACTCACGCAGCTGCCCGTTTCGCCATGAGACCGCGTGCGCTCGCCATGAGAGATACCCCGCGGCAAAAACTTCGTTCCGATCCTGTAACGGGGAAGTTCCGGCTTCCACTGACAGGCGCGAAAGCTTTCCTCTCCCCCTCCTATACACGCCTCGGCGTCTAGCTCCTGGACGTTCCTGGGGGGGTTCCTGCGTACCTCGACCCTGCGGTTCGACAAAAAGGACTGCACCCAGGTCTCGTGCAGGCAATGGAGTCGGCTTTCGTACTAGCTGTGCAGTCGGCCTGCCCTCGCATCCCGATCACGCAACAGGAGCTCAGCATGTTTGAGCAGAAGGACGCCGGATTTCATCCCAAGAGCTACGAATGGACCGAGTTGCGCAATTCACTCGATGGCTCGGACTGCCCTTCCCCAACCACCAGGGACGGCATGGTGCTTGGCGAGGGCAGGCGCTGCCAAGACCTGGGCGTGAGTACACCAACGCCAGCGCTCATGGCCGCGGGCGCCCAGGCACCGCTCGAGTACCTTCCCGATCGCTATGGCGCGACACATCCCCAGTGGGCTCCGTACGCCGCAAAGCTGCAAGCACGGATCATGAATCAGCAGTTTGGTGGCAAGGTCTCCGGCTGCGGCGTTACCGAGGCGTACTCGGCGTTGCCGATGTACTACGTGAACACGGTGCCGCACATTGGATTCGGCTCGGTCATTGAGTACGGCATCCTCTTCCTCGCACGCGCCACGAACATGCGCTCGCAGCTCGTCCTGGGACACAGCTCGACGATGACCTGGACCTCGGAGTGGTTTTGCGGTAAAGAGCGCAGCCTGAATTGTTACTTCAACACGAGCAGCTGTTGCGGCGCGCTCACGATGGGCGAGGGCGGACAAGTCGTCGAAATCGATCGGAGGCGCAACCCAATCTCCATCGGGCTGCCCCAATACAATCTGTTTGGCTCCAATTGGGTTTCGGGCCAGCTCGCGCACTTCTTCTTCTCTCACATGACGCCCGCCACACGCGCGGCCATCGACAAGCGGCGCGCATCCGTCTTCCCGCGGCGCGAGCTCGTGCCGGGGCAGCCAAAGTGCGTGGGCATGCACGTGCGCGGCGGCGACGCGTGCCATGCGCACCGGTACTGCCCGACCAACCTAACCGCCTCATTCTTTGGGATGGCGTCGCGCCTTGGCGAGCGCTACGGCATCCACCGACTGGTCCTTGCGACGGATAGCGAAAGGGCAGCGGAGTTGTGCTCGGCTGGTGTGCCTGGCTTCGAGTGCCGCACCCTTAACATGCAGCGCAAGAAATTTGATGACGCCAAGTTCATCGAGGAGCGCGTCAAGCAGCACCAAGACGGCGAGCTGTCGGGCTCGACAGTCGCACTCGACATGATGGCGGATGTCGACATGCTCGCGGACTGCGACGCCCTCGTCCTCGTCCTCCGCTCGGCAGTTTCGCGTCTGAGCCACCACCTGGCCATCGCGCGACACGGGCACCCGGTGCCGCTCATCTCGTTACAGTGGCCGACGAGCCCGGGCTACTCCTTGAAGGGAGGCAAGGGAGCCAAGGGCGGCAAGGGCAGTAAGGGTGGCAGGAAGCGCCGCCTCAACCACTCGAAGACTGAGAAGGAGAAGCTCAAGCTCCTTCAGCGCGAGAAGCCCGGTGGTGTCAAGGCGTACAAGCTCAAGAAGATGCAGGCACAGATGGAGATGGAGATGCGGAAGGCTGGCAAGTTCGGCAAGGGTGTATCGGAGATCTGAAACGATTGGCACCCGACGCGACCGGACGTGTATAATTGTATCCGCCGTTGCGGGCGGGAGTAGCCAGCAGCGCAGCGTAAGTGACTAGCGATATAACTTTCGGGTGCACGGCTCACGACTTCGTTTCGCCAGACCTTATGAACCGAATAGAAACCACCGAACACGACACGGCGCGGTCTGTGCAGGTGCGAAACACAGTGGGCTGGACTGAAACGCGTAGACGCCATCGCCAACGTTGCCCCGGACCGGACGCGCGTCTGTATGCCGCCGCGTGATGTCGTGCGCCGTCCTCGGTCGCACGGCCGTCACAGCCATGACGAGACGACGTGCTCGCCTTTGCTCATGCGGTGCATCAGCCAGTTGGGCCACTCTTGCACGGGCACCTCCTTGGCCGCGAGCTCTTCGTAGAGATCGTTAGAGGTGGCCTGCACGAGCACGTTCTCGGGGCTCTGGCGCGTACTGAGCAGCAGCTTCACGAGCAGGCAGTGGTTGTGGAACGTCGTCTCACGTATCTCGAGTTGCTCTCGCTCCCTGGCGCTCGCCGCCGCGTGAGCCTCGTTGCGCTCTCGGCGGAGCAGGTCGATGCGCTGCTCATACCTCTCGAGCTCCGTGCGCGCCGCGTGCAATCTCCCCTCGAGCTCGCTGGTGGCCGCCTCGTTGCGCACGTGGAGCGCCTCGACAGAGCCCACCTGAGAGTGCCATCGCTCCGACGACGACAGCTCGTCCGCGGCCGCGGCCTGACTGATCTGCTGCACGGCCGCGAGCGCCGCCGCCGCATGGGCCGCCGTCGTGCGCACGAGCTCGTCGCGAGCGTCGAGCTGCTTCGACTTGACGCTCAATACGGCGCGCTGCACGGCGTTCTCCTCGCCACTCACGAGCTGGCGCTGGCGCGAGAGCTCGACCTGGAGCTCGTGCCGTGCGGCGAGCAGCTCCTTGGATGCCTTGAGCAGCGCAAGCTCCTCCTCCGCCGCCGTGAGGCTCGCGCGCATCGCCGAGAGGCGCCCGTCACGGCGCGCCATCTCGGAGCGCACGAGATCGAGACGCTCCTCGGCATTCTTCGCCCGGAGCTCTGCGGCGGCCGCCTGCCGCTCCAGCACGCTCGCTCTCTCGACGGCGACGAGCCGCTGCGCCTCGGCGGTCTGCACCTTCTCGGCCAGCAGCACACGGCCCGCCTCGCGCTCCGCCAACTCCTCGAGCTCCAGTTGCTGCTGCTTGAGGGCCTCACGCAGCGGCGCATGCCGTCCCTCGTGCACGGTACGCAGCAGCCGCTCGCTGCTGGCGGCCGCCCTGGCGTCGCGCTCGGCCGCCGCGCGCACCGCGAGCTCGGCTTGCAGCAGCTCTGCCTTGTGCTGGCTCGAGAGGAGCTGCGACTCGATCAACCCCTTCTCCTCCTGCACCACCCCCAGCCGCTCGGCGAGTCTCGTCATCTCGGCGCGCCGGCTCGCCTCGTGCACGCGCGCCTCCTTGGCGACGGCCTCGGCGGCGATGAGACGAGACTCGTAGGCCTGCAGCTGCAGCTTGAGCGCGCGCAGCTGCGTGCTCGTTGCCGCCTCGCCGCCGCTCAGGCTCGCGTTCTCCTGCTGCGTGATCGCGAGCTGGTTGGCCGAGATCACGAGCTGGTTCTCGAGCGCGAGCATCTCGCCGCGTGCGGCCGAGAGCTGCGCGCCCGCATGCTCGAGCCGCCCCGCGCGCGCGTTCACCTCCATCATGGCCAGGCTGAGCTTCTCTCGTAGCTCATCTCGCTCGATCTCGACGTCCCGCCGCAATCCGTCTGCGCGGCTCTGCGCGAGCTTGGCCAGCGACGCCTTGTGCTCCAGCTCGGTCGCGCGCGTGCGCAGCCGCCCCGCCTCTTGCTGCAGCATGCGCAGCATCTCGTCACGGTTCAGGACCTTGGCCTCCTCGTCCTTGAGGGCTTGGGTCAGCAGTGCCACCTGCTCCTCGAGCACCCGCTGCTTCACATCGGCCTCACCCACCTCGTGTCGCACCGCGGCCGCACGCTGGGCGTACGCGAGCTCCTTGGCGCGCGCCGCCTCAGCCTGCTCTTGCAACCCGCTCAGCTGCTCCTGCAGCCCGGCCAGCAGGGCCTCGGCGCGTGCCTGCGCCGCTTCGGCTTTGACCGCCCGAGAGATGGCCATCTCCTCCTTGACCGCCGCCGTCTTGGCGCGCTCGCGGAACCCGATCTCGTCATCCTCCGCCTGCCGCAGCGCGACGCGCTCCGCCTTGAGCTGCTCGTCGGAGCGCTCCATCGCCTCCCGGAACTCGCGCACCTGCACCCGCAGCGCCTCGTTTCCCTGGGACAGCTCCTCGATGGTCTCCTCGCGGTCGGCGAACAGGGCTTCCGACCCCATGAGCACAGGCGCCTTGACCTTCCGGCGCGCCGCGTCGCGCTCCTGCTCGACGACGAGCAGCCTGCGCTGCACGGAGACCAGCTCGGCCTCGGCCGCCGCGGCCGCCTCCTTGGCCGTCGCCGCCATCGCGCGCGCCGCCGCCGCCGCGGCCTCGGCCGACTTGCATTTGAGGGCCTCGTTGGCGCCGTCGGCAGCCTGCTGGCGCAGCTGCCGCACGAGCACGCTCAGCGAGCCTGTGGGCTCTGCCCCCGCCGCCTCCTCCGCCGCCGCCGCCTCCACCTCGCTCCCGCGCACCGCCTCGCGCACAAGGTTGAGCGCCTCCCGAGCCTCAGCAAGGGTTGCCGCCTGCTCCGCACTCGCTGCCGCTTCGAGCTGGTGCTGCGCTGCGAAGGCGTCGCGCTCGGCCTTGGCGGCGGCGATGGCGCCCTGCAGCCGGCCGATCTCCACGTCGCGCGCCTTGAGCTCCTGCTTGAGCATTGACGCCTCGTGCTCCGCTGCCTGGCCACGCCGCTCGCCCGCAGTCTCGAGGCCCGCGTGCACTGCATGCAGCTGGTCCTCGGCGTGGAAGCGCTGCTGACGCTCCTTGGCAAGCTCGACGCGCGCGACCTCGAGCTCTCCGATGAGGCGCGATGCCGCCGCCGCGTGCTCCGACGCCGAGTGCTCTGCCTGCTCCAACTTGAAGCGCAGCAGGTCCACCTCGCGTTCGCGGTCGACGATTGACTCGGCGGACATTTTCTGATCGTGCTGCGCGCGCTGCTGTGCGACCTGCAGCTGCACCTCCTTTTCGTCGAGCTTACGTCGGCGCTGCGCGTGTGCCAGCTCCGCCGGCGAGCCCTGCAGCTCAGCGACGCGCGCCTGCAGGTCGGCCTTGGCGAGGCCGGCCGCTGCGAGAGCCCGCTCGGCCTCCTGCTTTGCGTCGAGCGCGTCAGTGAGCTGTGCCTTGCTTAGCTCGAGGGACAGCGATGCCGACTTGAGCGACAGCGGTTGGGCTGTGCGTTTCGCCTGTGGCGGGAGGAACATGCCTGGGCCGGCCGCCTTTCCTTCGCCGGGAGTTGGGCGACCCGCTCATTCGCTTTCGGCGGAAACTTGAACATGCAGGGGGCTCGTCATGGGGCGTCGAACGGTCGGAAGCGCATTTGAGGTCGAGTTTAAAACATTGGCTGTGAAGATCATGTGCAACTCGCGGCGGGACCGCGGCGCGACTCTCGTTCGGCGTTGCCTCGGGGGCAGCCAAACCCCGCTGCCACCCACGTCGCACGCATGTTGATCCCGGCATTCACTATCGAGATCGGCCACCCGATCCTTCGCGGGCTCACGTGCATCGGCAAGTTTGACGGCAAGAACCCGGCGCTCACGTGCGCGACCTCGGCCGGAAAGATCTTCTTCCACTCGCCGCACGAAAAGGACCAGAAAAATCAGGTGCGCTTCCTGAACATCAACCGCAAGATCTCTGCGCTGGGCGCGGGCCGGCTCAATCCGAAGCTCGGCAAGGACCTGCTGCTCGTCGGCGCGCAGACCACGCTGCTCTGCTATGACGTGCTCGAGAACAAGGACCTCTTCTTCAAGGACGCACCGGACGGCGTGAACACGCTCGTGGTCGGCAAGCTCTCGGGGCTCGAGAGCGAGCCGCTCGTGTTCGTGGGCGGCAACTGCTCCATCCAGGGCTTCGACGCCAAGGGCGACGAAGCCTTTTGGACGGTCACCGGCGACAACGTGTCGACCATGTGCTTCTGCGATGTGGACGAGGATGGCGACCTCGAGTTGCTGGTGGGCTCGGACGACTACGAGATCCGCGTCTTCCGCAACGAAGAGGTGGTCAGCGAGACCACCGAGACGGACCGCATCGTCGCGCTCTGCAACATCCGCAAGACGACATTTGGGTACGCGCTGGCCAACGGCACCGTCGGCGTGTACTCGGGGCCGGGGCAGCGGCGATGGCGTGTGAAGGCGAAGCAGCAGGTGACATGCATCTCGGGCTTCGACCTCGACGGCGACGGGCAGCCCGAGCTGCTCTCGGGCTGGTCGAATGGCAAGTTCGAGGTGCGCTCCGACACGTCGGGTGAGGTGATCTTTAAGGACACGCTTCGTGACGGCGCCGCGATCTCGGGCATCTTGCAGGCCGACTACCGCGGCGACGGGCGCGTCGAGGTGATCGCTTGTTCAGCCGAGGGCGAGGTGCGCGGCTACCTGCCTGCGGGTGAAGAGCTCGCGCTCATGGTCGATCAGGGCGGCATCTCGTCCAAGGTTGAGGACGACATGCTGAACGAGCTGCACCAGCGCAAGCAGGAGCTGCTCTTCGAGCTGCGCCAGTACGAGGCGCAGGGAGCCAAGGCGCGCAACGGCGAGAAGGCACCGGGCATGGTGGACAAGGACACGAAGATCTCGGTGAGTCTCGTGCCTTCGACCCAGGACCATTGCCTCTACCTGAGCCTCGAGTCGTCGAACGATGCATGCATCAAGGCCGCGGTCGTCTTTGCAGATCGACTCTTCGAGGGCGGCGAGGCGCTCGCTGTGCACGAGCGCACGCCGTCGAGTCAGCTGCGAGTGCCGCTCACGCATTCCAAGGACGTGCCCGCCGAGCTTCAGATCAAGGCACTCGTTGGTGGGCGCGCCTCGCAGACGTACCAGGTCTTCGAGCTCTTGTTCCAACTGCCCAAGTTTGCGATGTTCGTGCAGGTCGAGGCGAGCGCCGCCAAAGAATACAAGCCGCCGCGCGCGGGCGTGACCTTCGTGTTGCCCGGGGCCCAGAAGCGCGTGCGCCTGTGGATTGCATCGACCTTCCAGACGAAGGACAAGCAAGAGGACCCGAACGGACCCATCGATGATGCATTCATTTCGCTTCGGGACGGCAAGCTGCTCTGGCTCCGCATGACCCCCGAGGCGGGCGGCACGATGCACATCTTCACCGAGGATATGGAGCTTGCAGGCGACGTGCTGCAGGACCTGTGCTCGGCGCTCCAGGTGGTCGAGATGGAGGCGCTCGCGGAATTCCCACAGGAGATGGACACGTTTCAGTCGGTGCTGCTGCGCGTCGACGAGTACAACGCGACGCGCCTCGCGCTGACTGCGGAGATGGCCGACCAGTCCAACGCGGCCAAGACGTTGGTCATCAAGGCCGAGGATGCGCGCATCCTAGGCGACATCAAGGGAATGCGCGCCGCGTACGCCGAGCTGTACACACTCAACGCTGAGCTGATAGGCGAATACAATAAGCGTGCGAACAATCATGAGCAACTGCTCGTCGCCCTTAAGGAGGTCAACCACATGATCCAGAAGACGGCGCGGCTGCGCGTGGGCGCCGCCAAGACGCGCATCGTGACCGCGTGCCGCGCCGCAATCAAAGCAAACGACATCCAGGGGCTGCTGCAGATCATGAAGAGTGGGGCCGCCGCCAGCCATCGGTGACGAAAGTAAACTCGAATCAACCTGTTTGGCGCACGTAAAAATATTCTCGATAGTTCGATAGACAGAAAGCACGACTGAGCCTCTGAGACGGACAGTCAGAGACAGAGTGCGAAGTCTAAGTGCGAAATATTTCACGGCGCGGAGCTTTTAGAGAAGCGCGGGTTCTTTTAAAGCGGCACATGTCATGGGCGTTCCGCACATGCGATGCCGAGCGCTCAAATGCGTGCTTTCGCTCTGCACGAGCATGCCGTGTGCGGCGTTGACTTACGTTACGGTTAGCCCTTGTTTCCGGAATTCCGCCCACGGCACCGCGACCGAAGATAAAGTCCTTATCCGGATAGCGAAGCCCACTCAGTCTGCACGTCTCACGCCCGCGGCCCGGTCCCGTCCGTCTCTCTCTGTTCGCCCGGCCCGGAGATCAAGCACCAACGGAGCAAACGGACCCCGCGCCACTGCTGGGCCGTCGCCAGGCCCAATTGCTGTCGTCCTCGACGGGCCGTCCGTCGCCGAGCGCCCGCACCCCGAACCACGGACGCCCACTCGATGACGAGAGCAATTTGGGCTGGGCCGTCACGCGTCACCCGACACGCGTCACCCGTCTCGCATCCTCGCATTTACCCGCATAGTCCGCCGTGCATTCGCGGTGACCGGTGTGTGTGGGCCATACACTGCGTATGACTCAGTGGTCATTGAAGGCAGTGACATCACTGGTGGAATCCGAAGGAGCCACCCGAGACTTTTTTCCCGAGTTTGGCTGTGAAGGGCTCTGATCGCTCTGCGGCTTCTTAGAGCCGTTCTTAAAGGTCTGGATGACTTCCTCATTGTACTCCAGGATCTTGGGCAGCGTGGTATCCTTGTCCTTTGCGTTGGTGACGTCCACGTCCGGCTTCTTGAGGATTCCATGCATTCCTTCCGGTGTCTGTGTGGAGACAAGATTCACAAGACCCTTGCTTGTCGTATCTTTAGCTGCGTTGTGGATGCACTTAATCGTGCATCTCGACCCGACTTTTACATCCGAGCCCGTGAAGTCAGCATCCTCCGTTGAGGAAATAGAATTCTCAAGCCCGTCTTCTGTGGCCGTCTGCATCGAGCACCATGCCTCCGTCAGCGTCCAGAACCTGGACGCGTACGACCCATCGAGGAGAATGAGGACCTGCGCGGTCAGGTAGAGGTTGGTGATGCATTCGAGCATCAGTTGGAACTCGGCCCTCTCCTTTTGCAACCGAAAGTCGATGCCACCGATTTTCTGGGGCATCGATGAATAGTCAAACCAGACCCACTTGATCTCAGGGTGTTCCTTCAGATACTCCTTGATGTTCAGCAGCTGCACCCCCATGACATCGGGCCGACCACGCTCTTCCCAGCGATGGCTGACGAAGAGGAAGTCCTTGATTTTGAACGCGTCGATGCCATCGCCCATGTCGATGCCTTGATTTCCCTTCTTGGCCACCGCCACCTCGGCCGTCGCCACCTCGGCCGCCGCCTTCTCGACCGGTTGATTCGACTCGTCGATGCCCTTGCCAATGCCAATGCCCTTGACCGCCTTCTCGTCCGCCGCCTTCTCGGCCGCCGCCTTCTCGACCGCCGCCTTCTCCTTCGCCAGCCGTGCGAACTCTTCCTCCGCCTGTTTGAACGCGTCGACGAGACGGATTTCTTTCTTTACCAGGTGACCGTCGTCGCGCAGCTCCTGCATGGGAGGCAACCTTTTGTCATCGCACTCTTTCACAAAAGTTGCTGTCATGAAATAGAAGTATGGAGCCTCGTCGCTCCACTCGCCTTCCTTTCTCATCTTCTCTTTGAGCTTATTGATGGCTGCTTGGTCTCCGGCGCCGATGGCCGATGCATACTTTTTGAGGAAGTCAAAGTTGAGCGCAAGGGCGATGAGCACGTGCACGAAGATGGTACCGCCAAAATCGTAGAGCGTGCACGTGTTTCCGTAGCAGTACAACGGTTGCTCCAGAGACATCAACCCATTTTCGTCAAAGTAGGCAGCCGGGCGCGGCAGCCGCAGCATGGGCACGAGAAGAAGAAGGCGCATGAGTGAGTAGCTCGCACTCATCAATTGCCCAAGGCCCAGCACAATGGCGACGAGCATGTGTTTGGATAGCAGTTGCGCGTAGCCGTTCTTTAGGCTTGCACGGCCAGTGCCAAAGACGAGCAGCGAGCCGAGCACCCACGCTACCCAATTGAAGAGGAGAACTTTGAACAAGTCGACGCTCTCAGCTTGCACCATTGGTGCGTACTGCACGGCCTGGCACAGCCTCTCGAACGAAGCGTAACCGCAATTGGGCAGGGCACGGCAGCTAGCATGGGCTTCAGATGCCTCAAACGCAGTCCAGAATGCATCCCGGTCCGTACAGGTGATGTCTCTGTATGCGAGCTCGACAAAGGGTACCACCAGATTGTAAGGAATGACCACCCGGGACATTGCCGACAGAGCATAGATGGTCAGGCAGACGCCGAAGATGGTCAGGATGCTAAGCCGAACTGCTTGCAAGTTCACAAAAGTATGGTACTCGGCTTTTTGGTTGTCCTGGTAGTCGATGATGGATCGCACAATCTTTGTGACCAGATACAAAATCAGTGCGATCAGGGGCGTTACGCCGAGGACGATATATGATCGGACACCTTGGCGTTGATCAAAATTGGCAGCTTGGTAGAGTACTGCGTACCCTAAGAGACAGCCCCAAAACAAAGCAGCTTCAGAGGCCTTTGGCCATGTCCAGATCCGTTGATCCCATTTCCAGAGACTCAGGAAGTAGTTCCAGTGTCGCACGAGACGCTCACGAGAGATCACAAGAGCTGCATCTCGCGCGGAGTCCTCCCCACACTGCTCGTGCGTACCAGCATTGAGCTCCACCGTGTATTTTTGCGTTTTCTCATTGTACTCCTTCACATAGCCAACGCTCTCATCTCCGTTGCTGCGCTTGACGAACACGCGGCTGCCATTGGCGAACTTTTGAGCCGGTTTCTTTTCGATCTTCGCCTCATCGAATTTCTCGAGCGTACCAGATTCGAGCATCACCGTGTATGGCTCTTGCTCCTTCGCATCGTACTTCTTCACATACCCAAAGCTCTCATCTCCGCTGCTGCGCTTCACGAACACGCGGCTGCCTATGGCGAATTTCTGGACAGTTCGCTCCTCGTCGAGGTTCGATTCGATCTGCGCAATGAGAAGCGAAAGAATCCACACCGGGACGGTAATCATCCCGACAGCGATCGCGAAATTTCGCCCTGTCTCTATCTGCGTGATAGACCCAGACCACGCTGACCGCGCGGTAACGGTAGTGACCTCAAAGTGTCGAATGGCTGAGAAGACCAAGAAGGCCGGTCCGGGCGCCGCCAGAAGGATACGTACCATTATCAAGACCCGGTGTCGCTTCGCTAATATGTCGCCCCGTTTCAGGAAGGGGACCTTCTTCTCAAACGAATCCATTCTCTTCAACAAGAATGAACGCTCTTCGCTGCCATCAGCCCCTGTCTCCGCGGCAGGTGTTTCGTTCGCTCGCCAGAGCCATTTCGTTGACATGAGAGGAGCCCGCGGAGCCTGCGAGACTCGAAACACGCGAAAGTGACCACACGCTCGCGCTACAGATACGAGGCATGCGCAGGCGGCGTCGCAAGCGGCGCCGCATACCTGAGCACGCGCACGCGTCGACCACACTCCGGGGCGTGCGCAGTCCTCCTGGTTTCTCAACAGAGGTGCAAACAACAGGTACTGTACCGGTACCGGTATACTCTGGGCTTCCTTAATTAACAGTACTCTACCTTTTCAGTACAGGGCTGTACCAGGAACGAGCGACGATTTCCCACAGGTGCGCACTTTCGGTAATCTCGTCCAAAGCAGGTCATATAAGCAGCAATAAGGTTTGGGAAAGGTGGTTGCGGAGCCATGTTCTAAGTAGTAAGTAAGTAAAACACGCCAAGTGGCAGCGTACACGTCCGCCGCGCGCCCCCGGGCCGGGGCGGGACAGCCGGCGCCGACTGCGTTTTTACCCAAGGGGGTAGGGGAGGGATAAATATATGGATTTGCACCCATTCCGCATACCCTGATTTCAAACTGAGTGCGCGGCCGCGGGCCCCGGGGCGCACATGGGGCATTGGGCGGGCGGCCCGATCCATCCTCGGTTCCTCCACGGCGGAAAAACCGCTTAATCCTTAAGGTAGTCTAAAGGTAGTCCGCTTATGGTGTACATGGGGCGAAACCTGATCTCTAAAACCACTGAAGGGATTATTGACGACCGAAACTCAAGCCAGAGGTGTCCCACGCACTCCCATTGAGTTCTAGCTCAAAACTTTCAGAATCGAACGTGGAAATCCCATACTCTAGTTCACAAACCAGCCCAAAACCCTAATTTCGCCTAAAAAAGCAAGCGCGGGAAGTGCGCCCTGAGACTCGAACCAGCTTATTTTCACTGTTTGGCTCCACCGTTGTCCATTCTTTCCCCACCCTACCCCGCCCTCCCCCGCCCCACCCTCCCCCGCCCTCCCCCGCCCCGGGGGCCTTGGGACTCATTGATTTATGTAGGGCTGATTTCCAAAATTACCCTGATGAGTGCGAGCGGACTACCTTAAAAAAACCGGGCGACCTAATCACTTGTTCCGCCGGGTCGTCAAGGCCGTCCGGCGGTGCAACTGCAAGGCGCAGCCAACGCTGAGACGTCACGACACGGCACAAGTGGCCTCACTGTGCGACGAATATGCGACGAAAACCGACGGAGGACGGACGTAGACGGACGCATCATCAACCTCGACTTTTACTCGACAGCGCACTGCATTGCAGCTGGTATTGAAGTGAACGCTAGATAGCCTCTTTGCTCGCCCGGCGCTTATTCCCTCCGCGCTCGATCTCGCCCGAGAGCGCCAGCATCGGCGACGGCTTGACGCGGACACCGGCCTCGACCCTCGGGGCCGAGCGGTCATCCGCCGCACTGCCGACGTGCTTGAGCTCGGGCGTCGCGCCTGTGAGCTCCTTCTTGAGCTTGGTCATCGGGCTGTGCTTGAGCTGCACGTCGCTCTCGATTACGGGCGCAGAGCGGTCCTCAACATCGACATGCTTGAGTCCTTGGACCACAGCGCCATGGATGATGACTGACGGGCCCCTGAGGATCTGGATGTGCACATCCTTTGCTGCGACGCGCTGTGCGCCAGTCGTGGCAAAGCCGGTAATCTCGGCCTTCTTCTCCGAAATCTCCTTCCGCAGGTCATTCATAGGTGACCTCTTGATGCACACGTCTTCGACCCTCGGGGCCGAGCGGTCATCCGCCACACTGTGCTTCAGCTCGGGCAACTCACTTGTGAGCTCCTTCTTGAGCTTGGCCATCGGACTCTTCCTGAGCTGCACATTGCTCTCGATGACAGGCGCGGAGCGGTCGTTCACATCCACTGACTTCAGAATGAGGCTGGTTTCAGAATGAAAGAGCCCAGCGAGGAAGCCCGGCATCGTCGATCTCGTGCTTCGTCCGCGGGCCCGTCCAATCGTCTTGCGGGACAACGACGAAATTTGGTCCATTTTTGGTACGAATCGTAAGTCACGAAGAAACTTCCAACTTTGTAATTAACAATCGTGGTGTGAATTTCGTCATTGCCGCTAGCTGACAATCCGCTCCCAGGAGCTTTCCTCGCGTGATGGGCGGGGCCCCTTCTTCGTGGTCGGCGGCGCGACCTTGAGGCTCCCGCGCGACGGTACCTTCTCGATCCGGCCGTTGCCGCCGCGCGCACGCCCAGCCCGGGCTCGCGGGCTCGCATCGCGGCTCGGGCCGACGAAGCCGCCGCCGCGAGGGCGGCTGCTCCTGCCACCCGGGCGCGGGCTTGCAAGGGCAGCCTCGAGCTGCGGCCGCGAGCGCGCGCGTGAAGGCGCGGCGCGAGGGCGTGGCGCGGGCGCATAGAGGTCCTCATGGAGGTCCTCGTCCTCCTCGTCCTCCTCGTCCTCCTCCTGCACGTCGACATGCTCGGTGCCGTCCAGCCCCACCCAACGCAGTCCGTGCAATGAGGAGTGGGTGGCGGGCGGGTCGAGCGGCGCACGCATCCCCCATCGCGTCGGAGAGAGGCCGTCGTCACCGTTCTCTGCGGCTGCCCACAGGTCCGACGCGACCCATGCCGGGGTGTGCGTGTCCGGGCCCGCTTGGCGCACGTACGGCGGGCGCTCGTGCAGCCGTCGGTCCGGCGAGCGCGTGCGCCCGCTACGGCGCTCCTCGGGCGATGAGGTATCTCTGAGAGCGAGGCAGTTCTTCCGCTCGGTCCCGAGGCACACCGCGCTGCCCAGGTTCTTGAGCAGCGATTGGCCGAAGCCACCGCCGCCGCCGCTGGTCGCGCCGTAGCGCCGCTCGCGCTCTAGCTCGGCCTGCGAGAGTGCAAGCTCGGCTTGGAGCGACTCGAGGCGAACGCGCTGCTCGTGCATGCGACGGCGTACGTGCTCGTGCTCACCCGCGGGCACCAATGCCGTGCTCACCACCGCCGCCTCCGCTGCCTTGTCGCGTAGCAGCGCCTCGGCCGCCGCACGCGCGCGCGCCTCGGCCCGCAAGCTCGCCTCGAGCTGGGCCGTGTGCGCCGACAGCCGAGCCACCTCATCCCGCAGTACGGCGGCATCCTGAGCGTCCACGTCAGCCTGAGCCTGGTGCTCGGAGTGATACTCGACCATCTGACGGATGCGCTCGCGTAGCTCGGACGACTCGGCGAGCGCCTTACCGAGCGCCAGCTCGGCCTCCTGCCGCGCCAGCAGCGCACTGCTGCCCACCCCATTCATAGCCTCGTACTCGGCGACTCGCTTCTCGAGGAGACGGCATGTGTCTCGGTACGCATGCAATTGAGCCTCGGAGGCGCTCGCGCTCTCCTGCTCGCGAAGCGCCTTGGCCATGGCCTCCTCCCACGCGCGGTTGATGCGCTCGCGCTCATCGTAGTCGGCCTGCACCCGCGCCTCGGCCTGCATCCGCGCCTCCTTCTCCTCCGCAAGCTCCGCCTGGCACGCGGTCAAGTCCCGCTGCAACTCCTCGGCCTCGGCATACATGCGCTGCTCGAGCTGCTCGAGCGACTCGCGCTGCTCCTCGAGCTGGGAGCGCAGCGCGGCGGCCGCGCCCGCGTTGCTCGACGACGCCTGCGCCTGCGCCTGCGCCTTTGCGAGCGCACTCCGCGCCTCTGTCAGCTCGGCTCGCAGGCCCTCGGCCTCGGTGCGCAGCGCCGTTACACTCGCTCGCGTCTCTGTGAGCTCGGCGGTGCGCGCGGCAAGCGTGCCCTCGAGCGTGTGCGCGCGAGTCGCTGCGCCGCGCGTATCCTCTTCCGACGCCTGCGCCGAGCGCAGCTTGCTCCTCAGCGCCTCAATCTCGAGCGTGAGCGACTGCACCTTCTGCGCGTCTGCCGCGTTCTGCGCTTCCGACGTCGCGAGGCGCTGCTGGAGCGCGTCGACCACGTGGCGCCACTTGCCGTCCGCGGCAGCGAGCTGCGCCTGCCACTCAGCCGCGCGCGCGTTGAACTCTTTCGACACCGCGCGCACGCGCTCCTGCCACTCGTCGTTGACTCTCTGCGCCGTCGAGAGCCGTGACACGAGCCCCTCGTGCTCTTCCTCGCGCGCCCTGAGCTCCGCACGCACGCGCTCGGCCGCTGATTGCTCGGCCGCGATCTGAGCCTTGTCGCGCCCGAGCCGCTGCTGAGCGAGCGCGAGGCTGCCCTCGACGTCGTGGAGCTCCTTGCACAGCAATTGCATCGTGCACTCGGAGCGCGTGCCCTCATCGACGAGGGAGGCCAACGTCTGGGCACGCAAAGCGACGGCCGAAGCGGAGGCCGCCGGCATGGCTGCGGGTGCGCCGCCCGGCTTGTTGGGTTTACTCTTCTGTCGCGGTTGACTGAACGACGAGGACGTCGAGAGCGCTTCGTCCAACATCGATTTTCGCCCCGCTGCGTTGCGGACGGCCGCCTTGCCCAAAAATAGATGGGGCACACGCGCTGTTTTCAAATGGAAGTCGTGGAAGTGCAAGAAGCCGGGGAGAACGCATCCCCGCAGGCGTCCGACTACTCGCCCTACGATGATGGGCCGGGCTCGCGGCCCTCGGGCTCGAAGCAATTTGCCTCGCCGAGCGCGTACTCGCCCTTCAAGGTTCCCGGCGCAAGCCCCTCTCCCCGGCGGCAGCTGCCGATGAGCCCGTATGCGAGCGCGGGCGAGGTCAGCTCAGTAGACAGCAGCGTTCACGGGCAGCTCAGCCATCGGGTCCGCAACACACTCCTCCAGCGCAAGCGCCAGCTTTCGACGCTCACCTCCGCCGTGCTGACAAAGATTGCGGGCGCGTCGACGTCGCAATACGACGACTTTGAGACGGCGGAGGTCGACGAGGACGAGGTTTCGGCATCGCCCATGAAGCGCGGTCGTAAGGACGAGAGCAAGAGCACTGGAACCGTGGGCAAGCTGCTCGCGACTAAGGTGGAGTCGATGGCAAAGGCAGCGGTGGCGGCGAAGGCCAAGGCGTTTGCGAGCGCGGCGCAGCACGTGCGCGAGAGCACCCGCGAGGCGAGCAAGATCAACTGGCCCGAGGAGGTGCGGCACGAGCTACTGACGGCCGGGAGCACGCTGCAGGCGACCGCGCGCGCAGTCGTGCAATCCGTCGAGGAGGAGACGGATGCGGCGCTCGATGTGGCGGAAGCGTCGATCGGCGCGCTCGCGAGTCGCGTGAGAGCGGCTGCTTCCCCATTTCGTCGCACGGTGAGCGGCGCCGCTTGGGCGCTCCAGAAGGGCGCGCGCACGTCGGCGAGCGAGCTGTCGGCCACCATAGTCGCGCAGCTCGCGCCGGACGAGGACGCAGACGGTGAGGTGGTCATCCTTCGAGGAGCTGTCATCCAGGCGCCGACCGGCGCGACCGACGTGGTCGGCACGAGCCGCGAAGGGAGCGCAGCCGACTTGGAGAGCTCTGCGGCGGCGAGCCTGCAGATGGCCGTCGAGACCGTGGGCACGGCCGTCGAGACCGTGGGCACGGCGGTGGCCAGTGGGATCGGGATGGTCGGCGAGCTCGGCTCGGCCGTTGAGGAGCGACTGTTCCATGCGGAAGAGAGCCTTCTACAGACGGGCGGAGCGCTCGGTGCGGCAATCGGCGGCGCGGTGAGCGAGCGGATCGAGGCAGCGACGAGCACGCTGGCGCAGCAGGCGAACGCCGCCGTCGGCGACACCTTCGCGGCGGTCGAGCACGCAGGCGCCGCGGTCGGCGAGACGATCGATGCCGTCGAGGACGCCCTCGAAACCGTCGAGCGCTCCGTCGAGGAGGTCGTCAGCGATGGGCTACGCGCGGTGGGCGCCGAGTTGGGCGCGGCGCGCGACGGTGTAGGGGCCGGCGTGGGGGCCGTCGTTCAGAGCGCGGTGGCGCCCTTCCGCGCGCTCAGCGCCGAGGCGGTGCACAGCGCCGTGGGCGTCGTCGCGAGCGAGATGCGAGAAGGGGTCAAGGACCTCACGACGGACGCGCAGGTGATGGCCCTCCGAGTGGAGGAGAAACTCCTCGCCTTCAACTCCTCTCTGCACGGCCTTGCCTCGCGCGTCGTCGGAGCGCTCCAGCGGCAACAGTCCGCAGATCTAGCCGCCACCGCAGCAGCAGCGGCAGCGCCGCCCTGCCTCGAGGCGGACGCGGCCAAAGCCGCGAGGGCGGCGGAGGCGGCGAAGGCGGTCGCCTCTCGTCTAGGGGCGGTGGACGCATGGGAGGCGGAGGTGGCGGCCGCGCTCCAAGAGGATGCTTGAGCCACTCACCCGTCGGCCGTACACATGGGAAGCGGCGCACTTCTGCGGGTTACAGGTACCACCGACGCTAAGAGAAGGGTGCTGCTCTCGTGCCTATTTTGAGAGAAGAGGGGATGAGAAGGGGGGGCGAAAAGGGGGATCTGCGAGAGGGGGGCTGGACAACATGTGGAGCTGGGGGAATGTGAAGCGCGCACGCGTGCGGCGCGACTGCGCGCTGGCTGAGCCGGTGCGGGTGCGGACTCACAGTCACAGTCCTCTGGCTCTAGCGCGACGACCGAGAGAGTCTCGCGTGTCACCTCGACGGACCTTGTGGCGCGACATGTCGTCTGTGACTGTGTACCGTGGGTACAGTGTACGATCGGATGAGTCGATAACGGTCTGTTGCGGCTACATGTGGGTGCCGGTGCTAGGGATACATCGTGACATGATAAATAAGGCGGCACGCGCGCCTTAAACTTGTCGGAAAAATCCGGATTCTAAACCGCCACTCGTATGAGCCGTGTGAGCGCCGGTGAGGTGAGCCGCGCTGTGGCGCTGTTCGGAACCACCGCTCCCGCCGCAGGCAGTGGGCCACGCCCGCACAATCACAATCAGTCTACAACTTCAACAGCGTCAGGCGCGGCGGCCGCGGGCTTGACCTCGCGTTTGAGCTGCTGCTGCAGCTCGGCCACCTGCTGCAGCAGCGCTCTCGCCTGCTCCTCGCGTACAGTGAGGACCCTCGCGTGCTGGGCATCCTTCTCCTTGAACTTCTCGACCGCTTTCTTCTTCACCGCGAGGGTCTCCTGCCGAGCGGCCTCCAAGGCTGCACGGGCGGCTTGCGCCTCGTCCTTCGCTACCTGTAGCTCGGCCTCCCGCACCCTCAGATCGTTCTCAAGTACCTGGGTGGCCGCGGCGGCCTCTACGCTTTGTCTCCTGGCGATCGTCTCCGCGGCGGCCTCCGTCGCCGCCTCGGTCGCCCTCGCCACGTACGCCTCAGCGCGCGCGGCCGCCGCCTCCGCCCTTGCCTCCTGCATCTCGGCCCCAGCTGCCTCGTCGAGCACCCTGCTTGACACCTCCTTGATGACCTCCTTGATGACCTCCCTGATCACCTCGACCTCCTTGATCACCTCGATGGGCACCTCCCTGATCACCTCCACCTCCTTGATGACCTCCACCTCCCTGATCACCTCCACCTCCTTGATGACCTCCACCTCCCTGATCACCTCCACCTCCTTGATGACCTCCTTGATGACCTCGATCTCCGTGGTGACCTCCACCGTTGCGGCCGCCACGCCTGCCTGTTCGACGGTGCCCCTGCTTCTCCACGCACCATCCACGGCCTTCGTAGCCTCTTCTAACCACCTTGGCGCCTCCTCGTCACTCCTGCACCGTGAGAGGGTGGGCGGCTCCTCCGCCGGGGCTTCAAAAGCGCCGCTGTCCGCCCATGAAGGTTCGTCAATTTCGAACGACTCATCGGCTTCAAAGGTCGCAAAGGCCCCGAACGTCGAGGCGGGCGGCGGCGAGCTAGTCTCGTGGGCCAACGGCTGCTGCTGGAGCCGCGCAGTCAGCACCTCACTCACCTTGAGCAGGTCGGCGTGGAGGGCTGTGAGCCGTTCGAGCTCGTCCTCCTTCTCATCGAGCACCTTGGTCAACCTCTTGAGCTCGTCCTCCTTCTCATCGAGCACCTTGGTCAGATATCTGAGAGACGCATCCTTCTGCTCGAGCCTCACTTCCATATCCTTCAGATCTTCGACCTTCTCATCGAGCATATTGCTCATCGAGACGAGCGACGCGCTCAGCGCACGTTTCGCGTCGTCAGCCTGGGCGGTCTCCACGTCCTGGCGGAAGGGCGACATCATTTGGCGCCCCGGCGATAGGAACGTCGCCAACATCGGCAGGGCTGGCTTCCCCACCTCACCACCAGCGCGAGAGGTGGCCTTCCCTATCGTCCAAGGGCTCCCGACCCCTTGCACCACCACGGGCACCTGCCTGATGACTTCAACCTGCTTCTCCACCTCCCTGATCACCTCAACGGGCACCTCCCTAATGACCTCGACCTCCCTGATCACCTCCACCTCCTTGATCACCTCCACCTCCTTGATGACCTCAACGGGCACCTCTCTAATGACCTCAACCTCCCTGATCACCTCCACCTCCTTGATGACCTCTTTGATGACTTCCTTGATGACTTCCTTTTCCTTTACTTCGGTCCCGGCGCCGGTCGTCATGGCCTCCATGGCCGCCATGGCCGCCATGGCCGCCTCCGCAGCCGCCCAAGCCTCTTCCGCCTCAGCGCGCGCGGTCGCCGCCTCCACCCTGGCCTCCAGCACTTCCGCCCTTGCCTCCAGCGCCTGCTTCCTTGCCGTCTCATCCGGCACCGCACATGGCACCTCCTTGATGACCTCTTTGATCGCCTCAACCTCGATCGCTCCGGCTGTCTCGGCACGCGCCGCGCTCAACATGGCGCTCAACTCATCTCTTGCCCCTTCGAGCGCCATGTTGAGCGGCTCACCGACCATCTTCACATCCCATCCTCCTGGGAGCTCCATCCCCTCGGCACCGGCGGCACCGGCGGCTCCAGAGGGAGCGGCGGGAGCGGTCACGCCAGTCTCTCGCGCATGGTTCTCTGCCTTCGCACGGTTCGCATAGAGCAGGACCAACTCCGCGTGCGCTCGCTCCACCTGCTTGCGCAGCTCTACGACCTGCTCCTCGAGCCGCTCGCACTTCTCCTTTTGGAAGTACTCCTTGGTTGGAGATCCGCCCGGGGTCGCCGGCCCTTTGATCACCTCGATCTCCCGCCATCCCGAGGACCTCCTTTCCACCCTGAGGAATTGTTTCGAGATCCAGCCAGCAAACCCGTCGATGGGGTTGGTGGACGAAAGAGACTCGGTAGGGTGGGCCTCTCCCTTCTCCTTCTCCCTCTGGGCTGCGAGCGCGTGCCGGGCACGCCTCATCTTCGCATCGAGCATGGCAGCCTGTGCAGCTGTCTTCTGGCGCGTCTCGCACACCTCGTAGAAGCCGAGCGCCTTCGCGGGCTGCCCGAGCTTCAGATACATGTTGCCAGCGCTCAGCAGGAAGCCTGGACGATGAGGCTGAATGGCGAGGGCTTGCATGAAGGAGGCAAGGGCGCGCAACGAGTCGCCCTCTTGATTCGCCTGGAGCCCGGTACGATACCAGCTCTCAGCCTGCTCTGTGTCTCGGCGCTCTGACACCGACATCGCCATCTGGGCCGCCTCGTCATGGAAGGACGTGAGCGGCACATTGGGGTTGGCATCATCGAGCTCATCAAGCTTGGTCCAGGTCAACTGATGTGGTGGGGTGCGTGGGCTGAAGAGCGTTGCGTCTCGGTGCGATGGCTCGGGCTGCGTTGGAACGCGGTGATGTAAGCTTCGCAGCCACCGCAGCCCCCGCGAGCCGCTTGGCGAATCGAGCCCTGCATCATTCTGGTCCGCCTCCTTTATCACCTCATTGATGACCTCGACCTCCGTGATCACCTCAACAGGAACCTCTCTGATCGCCTCGACCTCCTTGATGACCTCCACCTCCTTGATGACCTCAACAGGCACCTCTTTGATGACCTCAACCTCCCTGATGACTTCAACCTCTTTGATCACCTCCTTGATCACCTCGACAGGCATCTCCTTGATGACCACCTTAATCACCTCCACCTCCTTGATGACCTCCCTGATCAACTCAACCTCCTTGATCACTTCAACAAGCACCTCCTTGATGACCTCGACCTCCCTGATCACCTCAACCTCCTTGATGACCTCGACAGGAACCTCTCTGATCACCTCAACCTCCTTGATCACATCGACTTCCCTGATCACTTCAAAAGGCACCTCTTTGATCACCTCGACCTCCCTGATCACCTCAACCTCCTTGACGACCTCGACCGTTGCCGTCGCCTCCACCTCTGCCAATGCAGCTGTCGCGGCTGCTTCCGAAGCTGTCGCACGCTCGATCGCACCTGTCATCTCGGCACGCGCTGCGCTCAGCTCGGCCGCATGCTCAGCGCGTACCGCCTCGAGCTGCCTCTGAGCGTCGGCATGCGCTGCGCTCAGCTCGGCTACAGCTGTCTCGAGCTGCGAGCGGAATGAGTCCATGGCTGACTCATGCTCCGCGGCTGCCGCCTCCTCCTGCGCTAGCTTGGCTGCCTCAGTCGCCGCCGCTACCGCCTCCTCTTGCGCTAGCTTGGCTGCCTCACTGGTCGCCGCTACCGCCTCCTCCTGCGCTAGCTTGGCTGCCTCAGTCGCCGCCGCTACCGCCTCCTCTTGCGCTAGCTTGGCTGCCTCAGTCGCCGCCATCAGCGCCCCCTGCAGCTCCGATACCGCCGCCGCCTGGGCCTTCGAGACGGCCGCCTCCACCGCCGCCTCCTGCGCCGCTTGCGCCGCGACCATCGACTCTCGCACAAGCTCCAGCATCTCGTCCTGTGCCGCGGCCTTGGCTGCCTCCACCTCCGCCCGCGCCGCCTCCGCCTTGACCCGCGCCGCCTCCGCCTCCGCCCGCGCCGCCTCCGCCTCCGCCCGCGCCGCCTCTGCATCCTGCTGGGCGACGCTCCGTTCCACATCAAGCTTCTTACGCTCATCGAGCAGCTTGCGCATCTGCTCCCGTGCCTTCTCCTTGAGGCTCTCGCGTTCCTGCACCGAGGATGCATGGAGGCTCTCATGCTGCTGGCGAAGCTCGTCGTGCAGTCGCCTCTCCTCAATCACTGCCGCCTCGAGGTTGGCACTACGCTGCTGCACTCGTTCGAGCTGCTCAAGCAACGCGGTACGCTCCGTCTGCCACGACGCCCTCAGCTCCTCAAGCGCAGCCTCGCGCTGCTGCGAGGCTGCCACAGCCTCCGCCCTCACCGCATGCATGGCGGCCTCATGATCGGCTGCCATCGCCGCCACTGCCGCCTCGTGCTCCGACTTCAGAGCATCAACTGCCGTCGACGCAGCGGCCAGCTCGTCTGCTGCCTCCGCTCGGACCGCCGCTACCGCAGCCCGAAGCTGCAACTGCGCTGTCGCCGCCGTCGCCTCAGCCGTTGCAGCCGTCGCAGCCGCTTCCGCCGTCGCGGCCGTCGCTGCGGCTTCAAAGGCTGCCGCACGCTCAATCGCCGCCGTCGCCTCGGCACGTGCTGCGCTAAGCGCCGCCACGGCCTCCTCCTGCACCGCCTGCGCCGCCGCCTTAGCTGCGGCTAGAGCCTGCTGATGAGCCATCTGGGTAGCTGCAGCCTCCGCCCTGGTGGTCTCTGCGTCTGCCCGTGCCTTTTCCATCTCAGCCCACGCCTGGGCCGCCTCGGCCCTGGCTGCCTCGTCTTCTATCTCCCTGACCACCACTTTCTCTATCTCCTTGATCACCTCGACGGGCACCTCCTTGATGACCACCTTAATCACCTCCACCTCCTTGATGACCTCCCTGATCACCTCAACCTCCTTGATCACCTCAACCTCCCTGATCACCTCAACCTCCCTGATCACCTCAACCTCTTTGATGACCTCAAAAGGCACCTCTTTGATGACCTCCTTGATCACCTCAACCTCTTTGATCACCTCGACCTCCCTGATCACCTCAACCTCCTTGATGACCTCCACCTCCTTGATGACCTCAACAGGCACCTCTTTGATCACCTCGACCTCCCTGATCACCTCAACCTCCTTGATGACCTCCACCTCCTTGATGACTTCAAAAGGCACCTCTTTGATCACCTCGACCTCCCTGATCACCTCAACCTCCTTGATGACCTCGACCGTTGCCGTGGCCATCTGGGCCGCCTCATCGTGGAAGGACGTGAGCGGCACATTGGGGTTGGCCTCATCGAGCTCATCAAGTTTGGCCCTGGTCAACTTGTGTCGTGCCGCCGCCGATGTCGCCTCTATCGCGCCTGTCGCCTCTATCGCGGCCTTTTTTTCCGCCACCGAAGGCTCCATGTTCACGAACTCGCAGTGCGTGGCGAGAACGGGCACACCGATGGCTTTGCTGAGCTCTTCGGTGCTTGCGGCTTGCACGGCGCGCAGGAACGAGGCTGCTGCAAGCGGTTCGTCAGCGGAGTGCATGACAGCCACCTCGAGGATCACCGAGCCCGCACGGCGCGAGAGCACCACGAGCTGCGACGGGTGCACGCCGCCGTGGGCGGCCAGCCGGGCCAGCATCGTTTCCTCTGCCTGCGGGCTGAACTTGTCCAGCTGCCCCTCGAGCTTGAGTGTGAACGTGCCAGCCTTCGCGGTCTCAGCTTTTGGCGGTGTAGCCTCCTTGATGACCTCGACCGTTGCCGTCACCTCCACCTCTGCCAATGCAGCCGTCGCGGCTGCTTCCGAAGCTGTCGCACGCTCGATCGCACCTGTCATCTTGGCACGCGCTGCGCTCAGCTCGGCCGCATGCTCAGCGCGTACAGCCTCGAGCTGCCTCTGAGCGTCGGCTCGCACTGCGCTCAGCTCGGCTGCATATTCAGCATGTGCCGCCTCCACGCACCTCTGAGCATCGGCATGCGCTGCGCTCAGCTCGGCTACAGCTGTCTCGAGCTGCGAGCGGAATGAGTCCATGGCTGACTCGTGCTCCGCGGCTGCCGCTAGCTGAGCATCCAAGATGGCTGTCGCCGCCTCCTCGCGCACTGTCGCCGCTGCCAGCTGTGCCTCTGAGAGGGCTGCTGCGACCGCAATCGCCTGCGCTGAGCTAGCTGCTTGACTGTCAAGCGCCGCCTCAACCTGCGCCTGCGCCTGTGACAGGGCGATCTCCGCGCCGTGTTGGGCGTCTTTGGCTGACTGCGCCCCTGCACATGCCGCCTCAACCTCGGCTTTGGCCGCCTGCATCTCGGCTGTCGCAGCCTCCGTATCGGCTTTGGCCGCCTCCGCCTCGGCTTTAGCCTTCTGCGCGTCAACTTTCGCAGCCTCCGCATCGGCTTTCGCCTTCTGCGCATCGGCGTTGGCAGCCTCCACCTCGGCTTTAGCCTTCTGCGCGTCAACTTTCGCAGCCTCCGCATCGGCGTTAGCCTTCTGCGCGTCAACTTTCGCAGCCTCCGCATCGGCGTTAGCCTTCTGCTCGGCCTCATGCGCCACTTGCTTGGTGCTCTGGATTGCAGCCTCAAGCTCCGCAATGCGCTTCTTGGTTTCCTCGTTTAGCCGAATGATCGTCTCCTCGGCCTCCTCACGCACCGTGTCGGCCTCCTTCGCCGCCGCCGCCGCCGCCGCCGCCGCATCGCGCTTGGCAGTATGAGCCTCAGCGCGCGCGGCAGCTGCCTCCGCCTTTGCCTCCTTCGCATCTGCCCTGGCTGCCTCGTCTTTCTGGGCGGCCGCCTTCGCCTTGGTTGCCTCCGCCTCCTTCGCCTTTACTGCATCCTTTGCCGTTTTTATAGCTTCGTCTTTCTCCTGTGCAATCATTTTCAGCTTGGCCGCTGTCGCCGCGGTCGCCGCGGTCGCCTCCGCCGCGTTCGCCTCGGCCGTTGCCGCCGCCTCCTCCGCTGCTTTCAGCTTGGCCGCCATCGCCGCGGTCGCCGCGGTCGCCTCCGCCGCGTTCGCCTCGGCCGTTGCCGCCGCCTCCTCCGCTGCTTTCAGCTTGGCCGCCATCGCCGCGGTCGCCGCGGTCGCCTCCGCCGCGTTCGCCTCGGCCGTTGCCGCCGCCTCCTCCGCTGCTTTCAGCTTGGCCGCCATCGCCGCGGTCGCCGCGGTCACGTTCGCCGCGTTCGCCTCGGCCGTTGCCGCCGCCTCCTCCGCTGCTTTCAGCTCGGCCGCCATCGCCGCGGTCGCCTCCGCCGCCTGCCTTGTCCTAACCGCCACCAACTCTGCCTGGCTGGCAGCGACGGCGGCGGCGACGGCTGCGGATTGATCCGCGGTCGCTTGACGAGCACACGTCGCCTCTGTAACCGCGATCGCCTTCGCTACCGCCGTTGAGATGTTGCGCCGTTCGCGCGACGCACGCACGCATGCACCGACCGCCGCGCTCGCCAGCAGCGCGAGTAACCACACGAGGGCGCCCCTGGGGGAGTCGCTCTCGCCCGTCGGAGCGGCCCTCGGTCCCTGGGCGGCGTCGTACCGGCACGGCGCCCTCTTTAGAGCGCCTTGAGTCTCGAGAGTCTCGTCGGTTTCATCGCCTTGAGTCTCGAGAGTCTCGTCGGTTTCATCGCCTTGAGTCTCGAGAGCCGCCCGGCACTCGGCGAGACGAGCCCGTGTGGCGTCGCTCTCCTCCTGGGCGGCCACTAGGGCAGCCTCGGCAGCCGCCGTCGCGTTCGCCACGCGCTGCCCTAGTGTCTGCCGGGCACTCTCGCACTCGCCCCGAGCGCTCTCGCACACGGCTGAGTCCTGTTTGGCCAGCACGAGCGCCTCTGCACACGCGGCGTGCTTGGCCTCCGACGCCACGAGCGCTGTTGCGAGCGCTGCTTCATGCACGAGTTCGAGTGAACGGCGCTGCGTCTCTAGAGCGTCCCGCTGCTGCTGCTGCGCCTGCAGCTGTGCCTGCTGCGCCTGTTGCTGCACCTGCTGCTGCTGCGCCTTGGCGAGCTGCTGGCAGCGCGCGTAGCCTGCGGTGCGTGAGGACCGCTCGACTTCGAGCGCCGTGGCGACAGCTACCTCAAGCGACACGGTCGCAAGCGTCGCACTCTCGTTGTGCCGAGTCGCATTGTCCCTCGCTGGGCAGCGCTGCAGGGCACGGACGTGTGGCAGCAGCGTGTCAACGGACCAGCTGCTGGTGTTGCAGAAGTGGCTGCCGTTGAAGACCGAAGCCACGATCGTGGCATCGATGGGCTCCCACGTTGTGCGCCCGAAGGAGCTCACGCACAGCATGCCGGTTGCACAAAGCAGGACAGCGCTAATGGCCATCATGACCGAGCGGACGGGCGGCTGAGATGGGGCGGCGGATTGTGCCTCAGATGAGGCAGCGCGTTGGATTGGCACAGGCTCCTCGAGGGTCAACGATTCGGGCGCCTCCGCTTCAAGGGCCGGGCGCGGTCGCGCACGACGCGCGCCGCTGGGCGAGGCCGCAGCGCGCTTGGGTGGCATTACTCCTGTCCGGCCAGTTTTGCACTTCAATCCGTGTGAAGAGGCTGTTAATACTCGAAACCTGCGCGTGAAGTTCACAGGCATCACATGCCATTCACATTCTCGCCAGGAACGCAGGGAACGGCGGGCTAAGTTTCGGGTTGACCTCGCGCCCGTCGCACCGGCGCTCGTGATGAGCTGGGCTTCGCAGCACCTCTCCTCTCTTGCAGCCCTCGTTCACGCGCTCGAGGATGACTACCCTCCGGACGTGGCTACCCTCGCAGAGCTGTCCGATCTCCTTGCCAAGGCGAAGACCGCAACAGATCGACTCCTTGCGCAAAGACCTGCGGACACACGGGTCGCCACCGATGAAAACCTTGACGAGACCCTGAACGCGCAGCTCGCTGCGCTTTCAGTACTCGAGGTTGCGTTCAAGGTTGGTGACCACGTGCACCTCAAGGACACCGACCGAATGTTGAAGAAAGGAGTCATCGTGCGGGTCGACCCGGGGCCACCGGCACGATTCGATGTGAAAGCTACGGATGGAGTTTTGCATGAGGGTTGGCCAGAGAAATCGCTGAAGCTTCAGGAGACGGCGCGCGGCCACGCCAGCGAGGCTGTTTCCAAGCCCGCGATCTTTTCCATGAGGTGCCCAGGCAAAACGCATCCCAAGAAGGCCTTACCTCCAGCTGCGGCGCTGACCATGGAAATGCCGGTCACGGCAGCAGCGGCACAACCAACAGCATCGGGGGCGGAGCCAGCGGCTGCGGCGCAGTTAGAGCCAACGACCGCGCCGCCGTCAAAGCCAGCAGCCGCGGCGCCTTTGGCTGCGCCACTGCCATCCGTGCCACGCATGCCTCGCCTGTTGGTCGTGCTGGACACCAACGAGCTGTTGCAGCCGCTGCCACGATCGATCGATCGCGAGTACCTGATGCAGACATGCCTTGGGGTGGAGATCCTCGTGCCACGCGCCGTGCTTGCTGAGCTCGACGGCCTCAAGAACCACTCCGACAGTGCCCTGGCCGGGCGGGCTCGGAGGGCGAACGCGCTGTTGCGAGAGGCGTCCGGTGCACAAGAGCCCTGGCTGATTCTTGAGCCCAGCGTCGTTGATGACGACCGCCGGCGCGACGAGCGAGGTCTAACGAATGATGAGCGCATCGTGAGATGTGCGGCCGACGCAGCGGCCACGCGAGCGGCGCAACACCCTGCAGATCGGGTAGTCTTGGCCACATCGGACAACAACTGTGCGCTCGTGGCTGCCGGGGTGGGTCTCGATGCGAGGCCGCTCGAGCAGATCCGACGGCAAGCGCACGAGCGCGATGCGGCATGGCGCGCGGCATACTTTCAGCAGCGCGCTGCCGATGCTCTTGGGGCAGCGTCGTGGGCGCGAAGGGCTCACCGTACCTAGGTGCTCTGGTGTCACAGGATTAGAAGCGTGCCAAGAGCTGGGGCGCCGCGGGTTGGGAATCTCACGGGATCTCCGGCTTGATCCGGGGGGGATGCGCCGCGGGAGGGTCGAGAGTTGAGACATGAGAGAGGCACTTATCGAAATCCGCGCGTGGATGCTCGGTAGCCGCTTGATTCAACCAGACCGGAACCTGGAACCTCACGAATCATGATCTTCTCACGTATACCACGTAACTGCATTTTATGAAATATGTCTTCGAAACTCCGGCACTTGGTCACTCACTCTTTCACCGCGTTCACGATGCCGCGCCCTACAATGCCGAAGGCGCGCGCACCTTTAGGCTGCGCTCCCCTCGGGGGAGTGATCGGACGGGATGCGTTAGTGCATGGCGTTAGTGGGAGCTGTGGTGTTTCCAAGGGGCGTTTCCGGCGGGCGAGCATAAACCACCGGACCACCGCGCGTAATCAGTCTATCCAGTATTGTGGCTTCGGAGTGCGGTGCCGAAACCTTCCCTAGGCAACCTTGTGTTGTCGGCGTGATTCGATACATGTACATGTACCGTGAGCGTGAACGTTGTCAATCGGCGGGGGATTGCATGGAAAGAGGAAACCCTAAGATGGAAAACCCCGCCGGAACTTATGTCAGAGGCACCAGGCTCGACGAACGACGATCCACATCCCGAGTACACGTCATCTTCGACTACACAATAGAATGTAGAAAAGGCCTTTAGGCCTTGAGAGCTTGAGAAAAGGTTAAGAGAAAAGGAGGTGTGAATGATCCATTGATCCCTGTGAATGATCTTATTCCTCGGCCGCTGCCATGCATCTGTCCAAGTATGCACCTCACATGTAAATGATAGACAATTGGTTACAGAATCGATTCTTTGAGCAGGCAAACAGCGCGCGGCTCTTTCGTCTGTCGTCTCTGCGTCCTACCGTCCTTGCTCTGCGTCGAACATCGACGAAGCCTCGGTTTCGTCTCGCCGACAAGTTTCGGTGCAGTGCGCCGATACTAGTTCCCTGGCAGGTAATGTAGAGTGGTACTCTATTTTGCAGCTTTGTTGGGGAGTTTACCTAAAACGCGCACCTGGGAAATCGTCGCTCGGTGTGGGACCGGTGTCTTTATATTAAATACATGTTCATGTACCCAAGGGGTGTCGACGGGGGTGTAACGGCGACGGGGGTGCTCTCGCGTCAGCGGGGCAACTTGATTACCATCGGTAATACGCAGTAATAGCGAGATAATGCACCATAATGCAGGGTGCCAATCGACAGATCTCGGAACGTAGACCCCCAAACCGCGGAAATTCGGCTTGCATCGATTAACCGTAACCCACAAACAGCATTTCCAACTTTGTTCACGAAACATCCCGCGCACACCTTCGCTTCCGGTGCGACCCAGCACCTTGGCTGC
>Ga0210241_100071_pt1 | contig 70253 bp, 36 predicted proteins | sample ChrtobMetP5a_8mM_FD_155488 | JGI IMG/M metagenome (GOLD analysis project Ga0210241, IMG submission 155488) | Chrysochromulina tobin associated microbial communities from unialgal haptophyte culture, Seattle, Washington, United States - P5a_8mM | ecosystem: Host-associated > Algae > Haptophytes >...
CCTCATCCGGTGCTGCGAGCGCGACGATCCTCTTGATTGCCTGTGATGACCTCATGATTGCCTCCCTCATCAGGTGCTGCGAGCGCGACGCGACGATCCTCTTGATTGCCTGTGATGACCTCATGATCGCCTCCCTCATCAGGTGCTGCGAGCGCGACGCGACGATCCTTGCGCTGCAAGAGGAAGTGGCGCAGCTACGTGCCAAGCTGCTACTGGGTACCTTTGATGAGCCAACAGCACACAAGACTATTCATACCTTTGATGAGCCAACGGCACACAAGACTATTCATATTCATACCTTTGATGAGCCAACGGCACACAAGACGTCCGACACGGTGCGTGCGCTTTCACCAGCGGCGGCGGCGGCGGCGGCGGCGGCGCCAGCCTACCTGACGCGTGGCGTGCATGCATGGGAGCGACGGGTGGTGGCGCCGACGGGTGGCGTGCATGCATACCCGACGGGTGGCGTGCATGCATACCCGACGGGTGGCGTGCATGCATACCCGACGGGTGGCGTGCATGCATACCCGACGGGTGGCGTGCACGGCGGGGGCATGGATGGGAGCGACAGCGGCAGGACCTCCCCGAGTGGCTCACTCTCGAGCCGTGCGGACACAGGCAGCGAGGCCAGCACTCCCACAGTCTTCGCTGGCGTGGCTCGCTCCCTCGCCGACAGCAGTGAGGCCGCCGCAGCTGCGGCCGCCGCCACGGCAGCGCTCAGGACGGCGGCGCTCGTCACGGCGCTTGAGCGCGAGGCTTCGAGCCTGCGCTTGAGATTGGTAGCGAGCGAGGAGCGCGCCACGCACAACGAGCGGCTGGCAGCGGCGCGCGAGCTCGAGCAAGGGTGCACGGCGCCCGGTGCCGCGGACAACGAAGAGCTGCGCACACTGCGTCGGCGCGTGGACGCTCAGGAGCAGGAGCGGCGCGCCGTGCTGAGCATCCTCGAGCGGCGACTCAAGCCGGGTTTGGAGGCGGCCCGGACGCAGCTGCAGGCGCACCAAGTGCACTCGGCTCAGCACGAGCTCGCGGCGCTCAGCGAACTCGTGATGCGCTCTATAGCCGCGCTCCAGACGGACAACCCGTACTCGGCGCACTGAGCATACCGGTAGCATACCGGAGAGGCGAGGACCGAGGTGCGGGACATGCCTTTGACCGGACCATCGTCGAGCGTCCAACGCCTTATGAATTTGTTAAGTTCCGTTGACGTGCCAGTGGGACTGGGTGGCCCGTGGCGGACGAGCGCGTGTGTCGCGAAGGATGACGGGGAATTCGAACCGCGATTGCGGTACGTTCGGTTGAACGTTGATGTTTCATCATTCATGTTCGATTCTCGGTTACTTTTTCTCACTTTTTCTGTTATTGCGAATGGGCAATGAGAAGGCAATGAGATCACACCCGGGGCCACATCAATCATCAAAAGCTGTAATATACCGTACGTACAGACGCATGAGGTGTGAGCCGCGTCGTACGAGCTGAGCCTCGGGTCAGCTGCAGCTTCTGGAGACCTCGGTCGAAAGTCACCTAGTGAGTCTCGCTTATTAATGTTCGCAATGCAAGAAGTCGTTGCCGCCCTTGTGCAGCGGCGAGCACGCGCAGCGCGTGGCGCCGTGCCACCCTGCAAATACCTTCACTCGGAGGCCCGGGCCTTCCAGGCAGACGCCGCGATCCCCCCCGGCCAGCTCCGACGCCCGATTGTTCTCGAGCTTGACGATGATCTCCGCTCGAGGGGGAGCGTCTTTCCCGTTATTTTTGAAGCCTTCTTGCGTGAAGATGATCATGGCCACGCCGTTTGCCCCCATCCATGTGTATGGGAAGACCTGGTCGTTCTCAAATGGCTGTTCGACGCGCGAAAATTCGAGGCGATCACGAAAGACGATGGTTCGCCCCCTGGTGGGCAGCTGGGTGCAGTCCAGAAAGATGCCCGATCCGACAGTGTGGAAGAACCACGAGAGGCCCACCTCTCCAACACCGCCATAGAAGGTGGAGCGTACGTGGCTCACCTCAATGCGGCTGCACTGCTTAAAGGCCGACGGCTCCGACCAGACAGAGCGTCGGACGAAGAAACCGATCGCCAGGTGCGCATGGCACGCGCTAAAGCTCGTGCCGCGTGGGCTACACACCCACGGTGACCCTTCGTAGGTCGGTTCGCCATACTTGGCCTCGCACACCGACAGGCAGTGGTGTGGGGAACGGAGGAGCTGTGTGGGTGCATTGCCGTCAGCATCCTCCACTGCCCCCGCTCGTGCTGTGCTGGGGTTGCCATCGGTGAAGAACCACGTGAAGGTGTTGAGGTCGATCACTTGCCCTTCAGGCAGAGGCGATCCATAGACCGTGTGCACGTAGCTGTGCCATGCGTGCTCCGTCACACGGTTCGCGTCACTCAAGACGGGCAATAGTGGCAGGACGTTTGCGAGAGTGCATGCACGTTGGCGCACACAATGAGGTGACGGAGGCGGACGTGGCGATGCCAGCGGCGGAAGAGCAGGTGACGGTGGATGCGGTTGCGCCGCCGGCGGCAGGAGGGGAGGCGGGAATGGAGGCGGGAAGGGAGGCGAGAAGGGAGGCGGGAAGGGAGGCGGGAAGGGAGGCGGGAAGAGAGGCGGCGGGAAGGGAGGCGGAGCTGCTGGCAACAAAGTCCTCGTGGCATTCACGGAGTCCTTCGCACCAGCTGAAGACGGCTCCACGATCGCAGTTAACATTGTGGTGCGCTTCTCCGCGCTGTGCAAGAGGGCGTGCCTCGACGCCGCGCTTCCCAATAAGATCCCTCCGATGCAGATTATGAGCACAGATAGAGCTTTCTTGCGCACGGGCGCAACAGCTTGCACGCCGTCGTTGCCACCAACGGCCTCAACCTCAAACGACGTGCTCGTTGCTGGTTCACCACACGCACGACGGCCGGTGTCCTTGCCCTCGACGTCCTCTAGGTCGTTGCCATCGGGAACATCCGCCGCTACATCGCCCTTTCCGGAGGGCGATTGATGACCGCCACGCCGCTGTTGATTGATGTCTACCTGACGGTCCACGTCAACATCATCGTCTTCAGCAGCATCAGCTGCTGCAGCTTCAGCGCTGGGAAGAAGCTCGAAATGCTTGCGACGAGCCTTAGTACTCACGCTTCGTTTTGTTCGCAAGGTCTTCATGGTCCGCTTCTCCGGGTGTGCAAGCCGAATGTGTGAGAAATGTGAGCAAAAGGCCCAACGGACGAGACGCGTCCGGATCTATTTTTAGCGAAGATCATCGTTCAGATGCATGCCGGGCTCCTCGCATGTCCACGGAGGCTCCAGTTTCTTGAAGCTTGATTGTTTCAATGAGTTTCTGAACGCTCATGTCCACCGACGTCGGTGTCACTCGGTGGAGATTTGGGTCGAGAAATTCCCCTGCAAGCCCTCAAGCGCCCTGACCCGCAGGGTCCCGCACCCTCCACAATATCCAATTACAATATAATTATCATGAGAAGTCAAGTCACATGCCAAGTGAAAAAAGATATGAGCAAAGTTACAATTTCTTGCCAACTATACCTGTGTGCCAGCGATTGCAATCCACATCTCACGCATCTTTAAACCATAAACGCATCTCCGATCCCTCCTCCCTGATGAGATTTGTAACTGACCAAGCTACCCACACATTGGCGGGACCCCTGAATTGCGGTGGGGGAATTCTCTCCTCACTCGCCTGGGTGAGGGCAGGGCGAGCGGAACGGTTATCTCACAGCACACAGGCTGGCAACACAGGGGGGAGGCTCGCGATCAGGACCTAAATCAGGACCCAGTTCAGAGGGGGTGAGCATCCTAATGCACCTGCTCCTGTGTGAGTATCAAGCAAGCAAGCTAGTTAGTCGAAACAACACAAGTACCTAAACAAGCGCAACCGAATACCCTCGTAGCCAGTAGAGTAGGAAAGGGTGGGCGGAGAGGAGGGGATGTATGCCCAGACCGCGAACGCTCACCGGGACATGCTGCCCTCACGCTTCCCAACGTGAGGAGTGTCGCCCGATCGTGACGCGCGCCTATGGGCCACCCGTAGCAGTCGTCATCGCGGCGCACTGATCGGCGTGCAACCGCTCGGACCACACTTACAGAGGAATGGCTCGCAACCTGCCACGCTCCTCGAGGAAACGCAGGCCCGGGTGGTTTAGCTGACTTCTTGCTTGTTTGCTTGCTTGTGAGTATAAATCATCTTGATGATTGAATAATCTTGAAACTTTCGCTCTCATGTAACTAATGATTGCATGCATACCAAGATACCATACTTGTATGCATACAGAAACCAGAAACGGCCATGAGATGCATTTTGAACATGATTTTTTCATTGTGTCAAGCCCACGACCCGAGGCTCGGGGATAGGGATGCTGTGCTCTTGGCGGAGCTTCACCGTGCAGTTGTTGCTTCTGGCGGCCAACATTTGTGGCACACATGGCATCGAGGTACAGTTCCTGCACGTAGGCAAATGCGCGGGCTCTACGGTGGAGGCCGTGCTGCGCAACCTAGAAAGGCCGGGCGGCGGCAAGTGCTTGAGCGTCAGCCCGGTGCATATGAATCGTCCAACGGGGTTCGGCAAAAAGATAGTCATGTCGACACGTGATCCACTGGATCGAGTTGTGTCGGCGTTCAACTATCGCCATCCGTATCGCGGCTACACACAGCTTTACAACCCGCCCATCCCAGGACAAGGCCATCCCTGGGAGGTCTCGTTCTACAAATGCTTTGACCGCGTGAATGACTTTGCGGAGGCGCTCAGCGGCACGGGCCCTTGCTCTGACGCCGCGCGCGAGATTTTCACGCGGGACAACACTTTCTATTCGACGGGATACGAATATTATTTGGGTACCATCGGGCAGGGTGGCGGCATCGATCGCTTCGAGCAGCAATCGTACGCGCTGACGCACATAACCACGCTCAGTTCCGACCTCCGCCAAATCGCGCAATGGCTCGGCTGCCTTCCCCCACCAGCGAAGCTGCCACAAATTCGCAGCGATTATCCGGCAAAGGATGAGACCCATCTGTCACCAAAGGGATGGAAGAATCTGATGGACATCCTTGAGAATGAGTATGCATTACTGGCGCGACTCGAGGCCCACGCGGTCTTTGGCCACCGCCTCGAGTCGCCACCGAGATCGCCACTGCAATCAATATTGCCGTCGCCCCTTCCCTGCGCACCGTCGCCCTCGAGGCCACCGCGCGTCTCACCATCACCCATCTCACCACCGCCCGTCTCACCACCACCCATCTCACCACCGCCCGTCTCACCACCGCCCATCTCAACATCGCCCTTCTCACCATCACCCATCTCACCATCGCCCGTCTCACCATCACCCATCTCAACACCGCCCGTCTCACCACCACCCATCTCAACACCGCCCGTCTCACCACCACCCATCTCAACGCCGCCCGTCTCACCATCACCCATCTCACCCCCGCCCGTCTCACCATCACCCATCTCACCACCGTCCCCTGGTCCTCAAATGCCATCTGTGCTCTTGTCGTGGGCGCCATCCCGGGCGCTGCTAAACCTCGGGGTCCTCGGCACAGCGTGTTCCTGTATACTGGCAAGCGTCGTCGTAGCTTTGCGAGTTTGCTGGCGGCGCTGCTCGTCGCCGCCATCACCGCCGCCGACGAAAGGACTCGACTTCCGAACAGATCTCAAGCCAACAGAGCTCAAGCCAAAAAGGCCCAAGCGCAAGCCAACCCGCAAAAGTCCACTCTACAAGGGTCGGCAAGAGTTCGAGTTCCTGCCAGATGATGAGGTGGATATCTAGTGGAACTTGTAACACGTCCTGCACGCGGTTCTAGTCCCGAAGAGGCGGAACCGCATAATAACTGGCACGGCAGGGTGCCGGTCTACGGGATACTCCAGTCTCAAGGGGCACGTCCCTCGCTCGCTTTTTCACGCGACATTTCCTCTGGTGAGGAGAGCATGTGATTGCTGACGATGTGTGAGATGTATGAACGCCCACGGGGGCGCCCGATAGCGCGTGAGCGAGAAAATGCTGGTACTGTACAAGTAATTCGTTTCCTAGCATGGCGTATCCACCCAAGGTGCTCGAGGTCGCGGCGGAGTCTGCTGACGACGACCTGCTGGCCGATCGTGCCTTCGTCGCCGCCCTTGCCGGTTTGTCCGAGGTTCTTGTCATGTACGACCTCCTTTCTCTGGAACCCAAGAACATTCAAGAGATGACTTGCGTCGAAAAGGACACGGCTCCTTTCCTTTCGGGTTTGGCTCCTTTTGAAGTCGAGGGCCGAGCGCCGAAAGAAGGCGACGCCACGTGCTTCGTGCGCATCAAGTGCTGTGAGTACGCTCACATTCTCAAGAGCAAGTATGCCGCACGAGTGGTGGAGTGGATCGACGTCGAACGAGTCACAGAGAAACAAGTGTGCATCCTCGAGTTGACGCACAATCCCCAGAGGCCTGTGATCGTCGTCGCATTTCGAGGGTCGCGGACCACCGAAGACTGGCTTCTCGTGAATTCGAACCAGTTCCATCAGCCGCTGCACCTGCCCATCGACGAGGAGGGAGGCTCAGTTGAGGCTGTCGGCCCACCTCGGCTAATGCACTGGCTCAAGCACTCCAGGAAGACGTGCATTTCGCTAGGCATGTGGAAGGCGTACGACGGGCGTAAGAGACCAATCGTTCGTAAGAAGCTGGCGGCGCGCGCTATGTCAGGCTCCACTCCTCCTGCGAATGAAGGAGCGGACCCGCGCATGTCCCCACGTGCTCGGGTGCGGGCGGCTGTGGAGCGCCTGCTCTCCTCGCATGCGGCCAGCGGCCAGCGGCCGCAGCTCATCATCACCGGGCACAGCATGGGTAAGTGTTGAAGGCGGGAGACTGTGCACAATCCCCGCACGCCCTCACCGACTGCGGCTGAGTGTGGCGCGATTCCGCGCCTGTGCGTCCCAGTGCATGCGCGCGCGCCTGTGCGTCCCATTGCCTGCGCGCGCGCCTGTTCGTCCCGGCTCACGAGCACGTGCGCTCCGATGAGCGACACGCAGGTGGCACACTCGCGACCTTGTGCTCGGTGGACCTGCTCCTCTCATCGAGTTTGGTGAAGAAGCATACTGAGTGCATCACGTGTGTGACTTTCGGATCCTCGCGATCGTTCAACCTCGCGTTCAAGAAGGTCGTCGACGAGCTGCGCCACCGAAATCGGCTCCGAGCGCTGCGGTGGGCGAATGCGCCTCCTTTCTTGGCAGCCTTTGGCACTGCGCAGCGAGGGCTGGCACTGAGCGTTGGCCCGTCTGACTCGCGACTTTCGCAGGGTCATCGTACGAGGTGACATCGTGCCGCGGATTCCGTTTGACTTAGGATACGAAGTCGTGCATGGCATTGGCGCGCGGCTGGTCATTCAGCCTGGCTTGAAGCGCCAGGGTCCGTTGAAGTATGATGAGCATGCGGATCCGTACGATCGAGATCAGCGTTTCGCTTGGCCCAACCCCAAGCTTCACACGTGCTACGCGGCCTTCCTCGCTGGGCACGCGCCTCGCTGCAAGCCACGACAGTCGGTCCCACCCCTCTTTGCCTGGCCGGTGAGGGCGGCCAAAGGCAAGGTCGCCACGCCGAGCGGGGTGAGCGGATCTCATGCGAGTGGAGCATCCCTCGTAGAAGTCGTGCCAGTCGTTTGGCAGGAGGAATTGTGAGGTCAAGTCTCAGTTGTGCCAATACATGCATGTCGTTTGGCAGGCAAGGAGGAGTTGCGGATGCGTCACCTCAGTGTCGCGCGGCTGGTGCTATTGTGGCTCCACGGTGCTGCGGTGGTGGCTACGGGCTGAATGCAAAATTAGGACAGTCGGTCAGAGAGGTCGGTTCGCACATGAACTCATGATCAGAGACCACTCATTGTGTGTGTGTATCCTGCGGGGGGGTAATCGACTTGATAGTTAAGAAACCTGAAAGAAACCAAACCGGTCTCTAGCTAAGGCGGCGACGGGCGCGAGCGGTCATGCTATGGAGCTATCCGATCGCGTCCGGCATGCCGAACTCTATTGACAAATGCCATCCTCAGTCTCCCCCCCCAGCACGCCAGAGGGATCATCGGCCCGGCCTAGGCAAAGATGTGTCTCGGGAGCAGCGGGCCCGTCATCAAGCGTCACTCCTGTGAGCTGAGTGAACGAGAACGTTAACCCACGACACACACGCGACAACCGGGGGGCTAGAACGGCACTGTTATTGCCCGCTCAGAGTACGCACATCTTACATGACCCCATACGAGACACGGAGCATGCGCGAGCTCGCGGCGTGTGTGAAACGAAAACTAGTACCGGGACGCACCCCACCCTCACGTGAACATACAGAAGCGTGTGTTTTGTGTTTTGTGTTCGAGGTTCCTCTAGGGACCAATCACATGTTGTCGGATTATCGTGTGAAGACCGATGACCGTGGTGAGGATGTCGCCTCTTTTCGTGCATGCATTCACGAAAGAAAGAACTTGATCTTTCGTACCAAAAGTCCCCATTTTCGACGCTGCTTCGCGAGGAATGCCTCGCAATTACGCAGTGGCGTCTGGAAGAGGACTCCTCGACGACGATGCGCAAGGGCACGGCCTGGACCGCGGGCGGGCCCGCGGCACCTACGCTCTGGAGCGGTACATGGAGACAGGGAGCGCCATCCCCGCCTCGGCCAACAACGACCGCGGCCTCGAAGCGGTCATGTCTACCATGATGAAAGCTCGCAATCTCGACTGCACTGTCGATCGAGTCGCCGATCCACCGCCCGAGCTACACCCCATCCTCTATGCGATTCGCTGCGACTGCGAGATATTCTCGGCAAATCTGCACTCCCTTTTTGTGGAAGCTGGCGGCAAGGGGACTGGGCTCATTGCGTCTGTGAAGTTCTTTGCCACCCTCAAGGGCCACACGCGCCACCCGCTTACCAGGGAGGTCATTGCGCTGATCAGTGCGCACTACGGAGTGTCTTGGCTTGAAGTCCGTAGCGAGTTCGAGAATATGGCCTGGAAAGACTTTTGCGCCGACGTCCAGCGAACCGTGCGTGCTGACGGCGGACCGCGTGACTTCGTCCTCCTCGATGTTTGAGAGTTTGACACAGGAGCAGCAGGTTCGGCGAAGCAACCCAAGGGCAAGGTTGAGGGCAAGTACCTGAGATCCTTAGACGGAGTTAATGGGACGGAATTTTCCGTATAAGAACCGCCCTGACCCCGCTTGGCGCCGAGCGGCGCCTGCCCCGCGTTTGACGACCGCGCCGGCGCCCGGTGCGGGCGGTGACGGTCAAAGCCGGCGGCCCGGCCGCGCGGCCCCGACCCACGAGATGGCGCGGGAAAGCAGACGCGTGACCGGACCCCGCCCTGAGCGTGCAGGAACGTGTAGTATACGCATTGCAGGCCCTGGTACTCACTGAGTTGTGAGTATGGGGGTTCTCGCGCATGCGAGAACCGTGGCTGTCTGGAGCGGCGGGTGAGATGCTAGGCCGCGCGCCGATCGGCGCGCGTCAGTGGGCGATCTCGAAAATCCTGGAGCCCCCAGGGGCGCTCCGGAATTTCCTCGCATGCACACCGGGAAAGAATACCTTATAAGGATCTTTGGTGCTTCCACAGAGGCTCGCGAGAACTAAATCGAGGCGAGCGCAAGCATCGTGACCGTCGCGAACCAGCGACAGCACATTCTCTCTCTCTTGAAACCCGCCCACCCGCAACCCACTCTGCGAGTCGATACTCGATAGATCGCATGTAGTATGGTATTTATTTGTGTGTACCCCTAACCAGACCGTCGGCTTGGGAATGCCCGGTCTGGTCAGGGATTGGGGAAGAATAAAAGGCAAACCAACTCAATTACCTCTTCAATAACCATACAAAGAACAGCTGGAGCGGGAAGACAGCTCAGCCCCGAGCGACGTGGATCGTGGAATCGTTACCATTTTCGGAATTCAGCCCATCTCAAACAGAATCTCGCACGGCAATCTCAAAAACATGACATCAAGCCGTCACCGAGGTGTCCCCCCATCCATCCAGCCGTCCTCCTGGCAAGTTCACATCACACAGGGTTCGATGAAGGTCGCGGATCGCTCGGTTGAAGCGAGCCAGGGCCCTTCCAGAGGCTGGCGCTGGGGCTGGGCATCGGGGCGTCGGGGCAGGCGCGCGGCCCAACACAGCATGCGGCCTTCTGCTCGGCGGACATGCGAGCCGCATCGTCATCGAGGCTGAAACGGCTGCTGCCGCGCGTGAGCGCGCTGAGGCAGCGGCGCCGTTGTTCATTGGACCACGCCACGTACTCGGGCGCTTCGCGACGGATGAGCGCAGCCACTACCTGTGGGGAGGGTGAAGCGCCGTGGTGAGCATTTGCATGCAGGTCGCTTCGCGACGGATGAGCGCAGCCGCTACCTGCTCTACGGCGCCGTCCCGGGCACTCGGAGCGAAGAGCAGTTTCGGACGCACGGCCCGCCACTGGCGCAGCATCTCGTCGAGCTTGGCGTCGGAGAGGGCCTCGACGAGCCTCGAGAGCGCGGCGGGCGTCGCCTCGGGCACTTGCAGCGACATGCTCTCCCAGGGGAGCGTCTCGCCGAGCGGAAGGGTCGAGACATCATCAGCGAAGATGAGGAGGCAACCACTCGCGATCATGTGGCCGAGAGAGCCCGACCATCGCTGTGGGCTGTGGCCGGAGAGGAAGAGGCAGAAGGTCGCGTTCGTGAGGCCGCGCGCCGCGCTCTCGCGATCCGAGGCACTCCCACCTTGCCCGATGCGCAGCTTCACCTTCGGCCACTGCCCCGCGCCGTACTCTCGTACGAAAGCCACGCGTGCCGGGTACGTGGAGTGTGCGTACGCTGCGGCTCCTTGCCAGAAGACGGTGCGTTGTCGCGCGCGGGCGTCGGCCGCGCTCGCCGGGATCGGTACGATTGGCCGGTCCGACTGCGGCGGGATCACCACGTCCCAGCTCGGCTCGAAGGCCAGGGGTCGACCTGGCATGAAGGCGCCCGCTACTTGTACGAAGACGCCGCGTCGCAGCTCGGCAAAGAGGGCGGGGTCGTGCTCTGCGATGCGGTACGCGCCCTTGTCCTGCGACCACACGAAGACGTGTCGGTGCGCCGCCGCGCGCCACGCCGGCTGCTCGCTCAGCCAGCCAAAGACGCGACGCACGTAGGCGACGCCCGCCTCCTCCGTCGCGCACGCCGCCGCCCGCCCGTCGCGGAACCATTTGCCCACCTGCAGCTCGCCAAGGCGCATGTGGCAGACGCTCGCGCAGCTGTACAGCAGTGGCACTACAAACCAGCGCGCCTCGTGCGCCTCGCGCGTCGTCCATGAAGAGGCGCGCAGCGCCTGGTGTGCCGCGTGCTCCGTCATGTAGCCTGGGTCCGCACGGCCAGCTCCCACGCCGCAGTAGCTGCACTCGGCTCCAGCGAGCGACGGCGGAATATCGTATACGTAGAGTAGCTTGTTGTGGTGATGATGGCCGCTCGTGCTGCCCTTCTCGACCGGCCTCGACTTGTCTGGACTCGTCCAGATCGCCGGGCTGAGGCTGGACGTGTCGGCCCGCAGGCAGGAAGTGCGTTTGAAGACGCTGTGGAGCGCCAGCATCACGACCAGCAGCGCAACATAGCCAGCCGCAGCGATTCGCCAGCTTGGTCGCGCCGGCGCCCAGCCGTGCACGGAGGCGTTGGCGTCGCCGCCAGCACCGACGACCGCATACTGCATGAGTACACGCAGCAAGCCGAACATCTGGTGTGAATGTCGAATTTTTAAACATTGGCTGTGAACGTCAAAGGCTGTGAATGTGAATGTTTAGTTTTTTAATCCCAAACCGTTTCGCAGGCGCGCCCAGCGCCAGCGCGCGTAGAGCTGCACCGCCCTTGACCGGAGTTTTCTTGGAGAAGCATGCAAGCGCTGGGGGTATCAAACGTGCATATCAAACGCAAATGTCCGCAAAGGAGCAAAGGAGAAACGCCCCAAATGCCGCTGCCGGCTGTCGTGGCGGCGGCCTTAGGCATAGCGGCGGTGTTGACACCCTCGATGCGCAACGTTCGCGACTGTCTCAAGCCCACCTCGGATTCGCACGCGTGGGCGACCGACATGAAAACTGGCATGCGCTTGGAAGCGGCGCAGGTGTTCGAACTCTTCTACGTCTTCGATTGGCCTGGGCACAACGATACGGCCAGTGAGGGCTCTTGGTTTGCGACGCTGACGTGGCCAGACCATGTGATCATCACCAAGATTCGCGGCGACCGCGTGCACCCTGTTGACGATACGCTTGCAGCTCGTTACCCGGGGCTCTCCGAGTTCGCACTGGCGTCGATGGCATACTCAGTCCTCGGCAAGCCACTTGCGAGCTTGAAGCTCCAGTTCGGTGCGTCGGCGGTGGCGCCTGTTGGACAGGGCTGGAAGGCCGACGATGCGCACGCGCAAGGTGTCACCATCGTCGGCAAGACGACGAATGTTCTGTACGATGACGCCATCAGAGATGCAAATGTGGTCCCGTACCCCAGGGTCGTCTGCCGCACGGCTGCCGAGAATGCCGTGTTGCTCACGCTGCCGCCGCCACCGCCGCGCCCGCCGCCACCATGGAGTCGACCCCCACCGCCCGCCGAGTGGGCCTCGCGCAATCCCTCGCGCCAACACCAACCGCCACCGCGTAGCCCGAACCCAGATGGCCCGCAGGTGCCGTCCCAGGCGCCACGCCCCCCCGCGCGCATGGTGCTACTCGGCACCGGCAGCCATAACAGCGCCGACGATGCGGCGGTGGCGACTGCGACGGCGACTGAGACGGCGACCCTTTCTGAGAGGCCTGCTACTGAGCAGACCGCCGCCATCCCGCCGCCGCGCCCACTTCGGTGGATGGCGATGCTTTTGGCTTTTTCCGGCGTTGCCGTGGCTCTCGTGCGCCGGCTGCATGCACGGCTGCAGCAGACGGACCGCCACACGCCTGTGCTTGACTGGGTTGGTGTGCCACTGAGTCCCGATGGCTGCCGCCATCCAGCGTGTCGAGCAGCGCCCATAACAGCGCTCAAGGCCGACGCGAATGGAGGAGCAAGAGGGTTCAGCCAAGGGAGGGTCCACAGGGGAGGAGGCGATGGAGGAGGATATGATCTCGAGGACGTGGATGTGACAGATCATGTGGACGATCCGCCGATCGCGCCTCGAGCGGCGCCTCGAGCGGCGCCTCGAGGCCTTGCTCAAGGCGCGACGCACTCGAAATGCATGCGCCAGCCAATCGCCGTTACGAGGGCCGGCGTCACGTCGAGGAGGGGCGCCGGGCCTGCAGCCGTTGAGCCTCAGCCCCGTGGCCGTGCGTTGGCAGCCACTTTCCCCGCAGCTGCTGCAGCCGCAGCCACAGCAGCGCCGGGATGCCACTTGAAGGGCGGGGCGGCGGTGCGTAGGGCGGTGGGCTCTCGAGCAGCCGCCCTCGCAGCATCGATGGGTGGTAGGGCAGATCAGGACGGATCCTGTCGCAGCGCGCGCGCCCGCGCCGGCGACGATACAGACCCACTGCTCGATTGAATTAAGCACAGTATCCCTTCCTCGCGACGATTTCCCACTTCTTTCCCGCCATTAGGATTAGCGCGCTGCGTCCGCCGGCCCCGCCCCCCCACAAGCGCAACGCGGGCCCACGGCCACGCGCCGGGGGCCCCGCCCGGTACACCCACTCTACCCGTAGTCACACGCCAGGGCGCCGGTTGACCTCGATGGTGGCAGGCAAACCACTATGGGAACATGGAAGCGGCTCGTTCCGGATGACGTTTCGATTTCGGCACCTGTGAATACGAAATATAACAACAGACAACTTGAACCTATTACGTTTACGAAAGGACGAAGTACCCACCTCAACGCCGCGCGCATTCTCCGCGTCGTGTGTATTCTGAACGGGCATTAACAGTGTCGTAGAACCGGGTGTGTTCACACCAACATCGAAACGTTCACACACGGTGTGCCGTTTTGTTCACACAAGACGGCGCCGTCACAGGCTCTGCCAGGAAATGCTCCGCAAGAAGAACGCTGCGTCTCGTGGGGTGCCCGCTTGGAAGCTGGCTATGGATGCAAGCTATGATGAGAGCGCGCCATTGCCGCCATTGCCGCTATTGCCACCACTCACCTCCGAGCGAGACCTCCGCACTGTAGATGATCGGCAGGATCACAGCCGCAGCAAAAGCGGAAGCCGAAGCCGAAGTCGCAGCCCACAGGCTGATGTATCACATCAGCAGGGAGCGACTGCAGCCGAAGATCCTCCAGAATCTGAGGCTTTAGAATTTGAGCCGTCGCTACGCTTCCTTGGGCCACGCCGAGGTCGTGTCTTCAGAGCGGGTATCCACGGCCTCGGGTACTACATCGACATCGGAACCGAGGCTGGCTCAGTGGCTGCCGAGTTCGAGAGGATGCGTGCTGCCATATCGGCATCGAGTAGCGATATAAGTTCAACCATCGATGACGTGGACGCGCCGATAATGGCCGCCCATGCTTCGCATATGCGCGCACTCAAAGAGGCCGAGGACCAATCCGAGATGCTCGCAAAGGAGCTGGCCGCGTGGGGGCGTGCGTCCTCTTCACTGCGCCACGCGGCCGAGCAGTTGGAGGTGAGGCTCACAGAGCAGCTCCGACAGCTCATCGACATGCAGGACGATTGCTGCACGGTGGAGGCCCGGTTGGCGTGCAAGTCAGTCATCGATCGGCTTCACAGCGTTGGCAAGAAGCTGCTTTGTGTCTCGCAAGAGGCCCGCTTGCGAGACACAAAGAACTGTGAGCGGCGATCCACATGATCCATGCACCGAAAACAGTCGTAGCCAAGTTCAAGCGAGGGCAAGGGATGAGTGGGGCTCTTATAAACATGAAAAATAGTAGACCACTCGAGCACACGATCGCTCCTTAGTCCGTTTTGGTCCCGTCCCCACGGCGCCGTGGACAGCGACCATGGCACGGACGCGTCCACGAGCGGGCTTGCTTGTGCTTCTGATCTCCATCTGCATCTCGCCTAAATCGCCCTGTGGGGGTTCTGGCCAGGTTTAACTCAGACTCATTGACATGCTTATTCGGAGGTTTGAGCTATCGTCTAAGGTCTATCGTGTATCGATAAGGCACATAACTCATAAGCTCAAACTCATAACTCATAACTCGTCGCTCTAGTCGACCGCTTTTGACCGCGGCCCGGCACCTCTTCAAGCTCAACGTACAATACAAAGCCACCGGGCCGAGCACGCATTGCCATTCGTCCCACTTTCCCTGGGAACTCTCTCATCATGAGCTCTCTTCCGGCTCGCCCCCCCCCCCCAACTTAACCAAGTCACCGTTCATCTTGCTTCCACATGCTCGTGCTTCCAGTGCTTCCATGACACATGACACACTCACGCTGTGTCTCATGGTCTCGTTGTATTGGTGTGTCGTTGTATCTCGTTGCCTCGTTCTACCGATGTATCTCGCGCGTTCGTGCTCAGGGGCTCTTGGCCTCTCCGATCCGTCAATTGCTCCGTCATCAAGGGCAGCCTGCCCGATCACAGGCAGCACTATAAGCGGCTTGCGAGTCATCTGCTTCATCTTCACGAATGCTTCACAAATGCTTTGTATCGGCTGTTCGATTCATTTGTGGCCTAGAGTGAAAGGAGCATCTGTTCGCTTGGAATATTTGAACTCGCGGAACATGTTGGCGTCCACTTCATGTATGATATCAAGAATCTCTTGCGTGAACACAGTCTCCGGCGGTGGCGGTGTGTTAGCCGTCAGAGATGGATTGACTTTCGGAAGGCCAACGCGCGGAACGCCAAGATTGCCAAACGAGGTGATCATGGCCAGCCAATCATCCTGCATGTGCTCTGTGTGCAAGAAGAAGTCCACGTGGCTGCATGGGCGTCCACACGATTTTTCGATCTCCATGCTCTGAGATCTTGGCGCCGTGTTGACCGTGTTGACCGGCGCCCAGTCAGCCATTCTCGGCTGTCTCTTTGCACGTCGCATAAAGGTCAAGAAGTCGACGCTGCGATCAATACACGTGGCGGTGAACTGGCGGTTCTTGCAAGTACAGCACAAAACCCACGCGTAGGTGAAGAGGCTCTGCCAGTAGCTGTATGGATCCCTGATGCTGACCACAACCTTGGGCGCCCGCCCGCCATGGGTGCAAGCTGCTCTGCAGTGATCTAATGCGCGCACGTTTGTGTGCCCCATGTTGATCCACATGACCTTGTCCCAGTCAGCTTGCCCTTCCGTGGCGCATTCGACAGCACTGCCACCCGTCTTGACCACATGGACGTACATGATGATAGGCTTCGAATGTTTGTCCTCTTGGTTGCACCGAGCACATCGTTCGAACTCGGTGTTGTGGTGCTGTGCACAAAAAAAGGAGCCCTGCATGTAGTGCGGCACCGGTATCTTCAAAGGTGTGAGGATCAGCGGCGGTGGTGGGAATGGCAGCAAGTGTGGTGGTGGCCGTTCCCACCGCACAATCGGTGTGAGCGGCGGCGGTGGTGAGATTGGCGGTGGTGGCGGCGGTGGTGCTGAGGACAGCGGCGGTGGTCGGAATGGCGGCGGTGGTAGGAACGGCGGTGGTGGTCGGAACGGCGACGGTGGTGGGATTGGCGGTGGTGGGATTGGCGGTGTACGCGGCAGAGGCAACCGAGGCTCCGGCGGCGGCAGCATGAAGAGCTGTACTGAGTTCGTCTCGTCCCGCGTGGCCCCATCATGAGCAGCACCTTGTGGCCGCAGCCCTGCTAGGGTGATGACCATCCCTGTGACCATCCCTGCAGTGATCAAGTTCATGATCAAGCAAATGCTGCCGCACGTGATCGTGGGCCGAAACGGTACGAACCGCTCCCCATGAAGCGTGAGAGCTTGCCCACCCATAGGCAGTGGCTCATGCTCACTCAGATCTGCCGCCTGCCGTCCGTCGCGAGCTTGCACTCGCGTGGGCCTAGGCTGTTCGCTCGTCCCCGCACCTGGAGCTGGTTGTTGCTCGTGCTGACTTTGGCCACGCTGCTGCTGGACATTGGCCAGACAGTCGAGGTCCTCCTCCTGCTCGTCGTCTTCGGCCGCAGCAGTCTCCAAGGCAGCAAAGCCTTTCTTGCTTCGCTTTCGCTTAGGGAGGCTTGGCATGGTGCGAGCCCTCAGTTGTAGAGACTCCAGCGGATGGCGCGTGCGGTTTCTCTCGTGCAATGGTGCAAATTAAATTCATTTAGGACTGAGGAATTCTCCCACACAGGACTGAGGAATCCTCCAAAATATATGACCCCAAATTTAGATGATATGCATGCAATCCAGACTTCGCCCCACCCTATCCGGTGGTGCGGAGGTCTCTGGATTCTGAATAGGTGGGGTCGCACCCGAGGGGCGTGCTATTTCAATATCGAATCCTTGCAACTGCTAACTCTGAGTTCGGCGCAAGGACGACTGGCGTTTGACCGTTTGTCTCCAGCTCCTTATAATTTCTCTCTTGTACCTGACTTACCGACTGTGTGTCGCATTGGGACTACCTTGCGTACGGCACTGCCCTACACACGGTAATCACCTGTGTGCGCCGCCGCACTACCACCGCACCCCATTCGCGTCAGGCTCAAGGGTGCGATACGCTCCGCTACGTCCCAGCTCAGAAACGTAATATCAATCGTAATATGTGGGACTGACTCACGGTGTCGAAAGCCGATCTGTCCTTTTACTGTTTCTCGAACCCCCATAGCAGTCACGTCGACACGGCACACTGACCGGCGCGTGGCCGCTCGGACCGCACCGACAGAGGAATAGCTCGCGACCTGCCACGCTCCTCGAGGGAGCGCAGGCCCGGGTGGTTTAGCTGACTTTGCGATAGTCTCTTCACACGTTTGTTCACACGCTTCAATCTTGATGGCCGACGCACTCCGCTTGGAGAGGGCACCATCGCACGCTGCCCGGCACCAGCAGAGCGCGTCTCGTTCACCCGTCAGCATCGATGACGTGACGCTCGTGGCAGATTCCGAAACGTGCAAGCCACGGAGTGAGAAGAAGGCGGCCTCGGCGCCGGACTGCCTCTCGCGCTACCTTGAGCGCGTGGACCAGCGGATCCAGCGCGCAAAACCTCGACGGTTCCGCTTGCCGCGGCCGCCACTCGTGCGCGCTTGGCCGGTGGTGCGCGAGATGGCTCTGGTTATGGGCGGCACAGTCGTGCTCGTGCTCGCGCTGCCGCCGGCCTTCGATGCGCTGCCCGCGCCCTTTGACATTCGCGAATCGGCCGCCGCGCAGGCACGCGCCGCACTGCTCGGCGCCTCAGTCGTCGGCGCGCTCTTTCTGTTCAACTTCGTCGCGTACGCCCTTCTGTACACGCATTCGTGGCTGAGGCTGCTGCACACGCTCGTATCTTTTTGGGTGGGAGTGGGCTTGGGCGTGCCGCTCGCGCTCTTCCTGCTACGCGCCGCCCAGGCCGCCGGCGTGCCGCTCGACGCGCCCACGACGGCGTTTCTCGTGTGGAATCTCGCCGTGCCTGGCGTGCTCCTCGCCCAATGGGCTCCGACGCGCCGACGGTTTCAGCGCACTCGGATCGTATACGCTGACAGCCTCGCGGTGCGCTCCCGCCGTGCTGAGCACTTGCATGCACTCGGATCGCAGACAACCTTGTGTCGAGCGTGAGGAGGAGCTCGCATGCAAGTGCTCAGAACGGCGCCTCGTCCCTTGGCCTCGCCTGCGCAGATCCTCTTTGCGTGGGTACTCACGTGCATACCGTACCAAATGATGATCGCGATCATCGGGCTGCTCGCTGCGCTCGACATCCTCCTCGTCGGCCTCCCGTGCTGCTCCCCCGTCCAGGTAGGCCTCTGATGGCCACTGATGATGGCCACTGATGGCCACTGATGGCCACTGCTTGGCACTGATGGCCACTCATGGCCACTCATGGCCACTGATGGCCACTCATGGCCACTGATGGCCACTCATGGCCACTGATGGCCACTAATGGCCTCTCATGGCCTCGCATTACTGCTCGCCCGTCCAGACCATCGACAAACTCTACGCCGCGCGACAGAAGGCTGGCGTCGAGCAGATGCCCGGGCTCTCGTTTGATAATGTTGGTGCTAAGGTATAGCTCTGATGGCCACTGATTGCATGCTGATTGCCTCCCTCATTAGTGCAGCTCTGCTAAGGCATAGCTCTGATGGCCACGGATGGCCACGGATGGCCACGGATGGCCACGGATGGCCACTGATGGTCGGGTCTCGTGTGTGTCGCTGGTGCTCAGGACGACCTCCTCCTCGGACTGGGCGACTTCATCGTCTTCTCGGTGTTCGCAGGCCACGCCGCCCGTCTCGGCGCCGCACCCCTCGCCGCCGTAGCCATTGGGCTTCTCTGCGGTCTCGGGCTGCTCATGGTCCACGTGGCGTTGCGCTGGCCGCTTCGATCTCTCGAGCCGGCGATCCCACTCTCTGTCGGCTTCGGCGCGCTGATGCTCGCCGGAGAGCGGCTGCTGCTGCGCCCCCTCGCGGACGGCGTGCTTGCCCTTGAGGGCGGCTGGCTATAGCCAATAGCGACTAGCGAGTCAGTGGAATATGGAAACTACTCTTAGGATACGGAGGTACGGTTAGAGTACCGATGTCATGACCGATGTACGTTCGTTTAGTCTTTAGAATTCGATGAGAGAAATAATCCTATAGAGGCGCGCGGGGACCGCGAAGAAACTGACTGACTGACAGGAGGCTCTCGAGCCGGAGGGATCCACGCAGTTCGAGAGTCTTGGGAAGGGCCCACGCGGCCAGCCCCCAGAAGCGCATCGTGGATCGTGCGCGGCTGCGCTCCGGTCGCACCGCAAAGCCAAGAAGCGCAAAGGCCATGTCGTTGAATCGATAATGAATCGAATGCGCTTATCAGGAGGATGAGGAGCAGCAGGGCGACACATCATCCACGCATGAGACCAACATGAAACCGGAGATCTGAGGGACGGTGGCTGTTGAGTACGATGATTTCGAACGCGAGCTGGGACGGAAGTGGTACAGTCATGTACGGTACCTACATGAGGAACTAACTCGTAACTACCCGACTGACACGTCCCGGAACTCGAACCTAATTCGCTGCTCGTTCCCGAACTGCGTATGCATGCAACTGAGGTAAAGTTCCGAAAGCAATCTACTTTGGGGAGATTCTTATCTTCCGGATGTTGAGAGCCTGCAGTCCTGTGAACCGTGCATGGACGCCGTCTCAGGTGCAGGTAGGATCGGCATCATGGAGATCAGTCGCGAAGCCCAAGGAGACGGACCGAAAAGTGAGGCAGGACTCTACCATGGTGTAATGGGCAAGAGAATGCGCCTGAGGATCGCGCGTCCGGCTCTCAAGCTAAGTGAGCTCAGGATTGCGCGTACGGCTCGCAAGTTCCGTCGGCTAGCGAGTTCAGATGATCAGCCAGATGGATTGTCATCACAAGTCGTGGACATCTCCATAGGTGGATTCCATGCACCCCCCATGCCTGCGCCGTCCCCTGGAAAGGCTTTGTCTTCCTCGCCACCAGACACCACGGCCCCCTCGAAACGCCTCCGTTGGTCCTGCGCACTACTTGTATGCGTCGTTGTCTTGGTGCTCAGTGCCGCGGCTGGCTCAAGCAGCATTTCGGGGCAGCTGAGGCCGCGTGTGCCACTTGTCTCTGTGGCGTCGTGGCCAACACAAACGTCGTCGCCCCAGCTCCCTCCGCCGTCGCCAGAATCATCACCCTTGCCACTGTGGCCACCGTCGCCACCCTTGCCATTTTTGCCGCCTTTGCCATCGTCGCCACTGCCACCACCTGTACCACTGCCGCCACCATTGCCAGTATCGCCACCTACTCCTCCACCTCCACCGCCGCCGCCGAGGCAGCCTCCGCCGCCATCGTCGCCCGGCTCCTTCCGTCCGAGCGACGAGGCATGCGGCCTCAACCGCCATACGCCCACCTACGACCGGATGCCCACACCGATCACAAAGTACCGCGCATGGTGGCACTGCCATCTGTACGAGAATGGGTGGTACACGAGCGTGGCTGATACCTTTGGCAACGAGAGCATACTCAGGAGCTCGCCTTGGTTTCATTACATCGATGCGCTCTACGGTATCACGACCATGCAGTACCCATTCTCGCTGGGCTACCTCGCCAACTTCCATGGACGGAGCCTGCCAGTGCGGCTCCCCCTCGTGTGCACGGACGGCGACCATCTGGTACCGAGGCTGTGCGATCCCAACCACTACTCGTACGGCCAGTACAAGCCGGGAGCGTATCCGCTGCAATATGGAGATGTCTGGCGCAGCTTCCGTCAAGTCAACGCAGAATCGGATCGCACAAAGCAGACCGTCATGGTCCGCGGCGTTCCGAGCTACTCGGCAGTGGAAGTGACGCACACTTGCTGCGACTGGCAGGAACGCGGCCTTTCGCAAGGGCTGTGGCATTATATGGTCCCGGGCAGTGGCATCTTCTTCAACGTCGGCCGCTCCCTCATCTCCAACGATAATGCGTTTCAGAATCTGAGATCGGCGCACAACTGCCAGGGCGACCATTTCCAAGTGCTCAATTGCTTTCGTACCCGCGGCTTCGACAGCATCCAGCTGCCCAGTACGTTTGAGCCGAATACCGGATCGGGAGGCACCAAGGTCTTTGAGATCGTCAACCTCCGAGACATACACAACCAGGTCAATGGCTGCTTCGATCCAGTGCATTCGGCAGGGCTCTACTTCCATGGCTATGACGCCTCCTTGCCTTGCAGGTGCCGAGCTGAAGGCACTGGCTGGGGCTCGCCGCTGAATTGCAACGGCTAGCGGTAGCCAGCAGAGGGCTGCGGTCGCAGCCGAGTCAGGTTACCCGTTTTGCGTTCTAGACCGCCGCGGTCGTCGCGATTGCACCGATCGCGATTCAAGAAGGCACACGTGACGCACCCAGAGGTTACCCTGAGCTCCAGCCCACATGCAGCCGATCGGCATGAAGCCGAACCCACAGGTGCCACAGCACATGTCACTCCTCAATCGGTGTGATCACCAAAGGCACCAGCATGGAGGTCTCTGGAGCGTGGGTGCACTGCGTCCTGCACGTGCGCGTGTGCGCGCTCGAAATGCGCGGACGGGCCATCATCCGAGGAGTAGTCCGACGTGGAGCGGCGGGGCTCACTTGCGGGCCTTGCATGGGGCCTTGGCTCACGGGGCGCTTGACGTATGAGTGTGTCGTGTGCTGCTCGGGGTCGTCACTAACTGTGGTTTATGAGCAGTTTCACGCTGCAATCCATGCACAGCAAGCTCGACGTCACCCCTACAGCTACACCGCGAACACGGACGACAGAACCGGCCGTTGGAACTCGAGTCGAACACGCGCCACGTCCCTGCCGAGCACGTGCTTGGGATGGATCTTGTTGCCCCGCAAGTCGAGCGTGGCGAGCGTCGTATTGGCGTCCAGTGCCTCGAGCAGCTCGTCTGCGCCGTCGTCGCCCACCTCGCAGCTCGAGAGATCGAGCTCGCGCAATCTGGAGCACTCAGGCAGTGCCCAGGCGAGCCCCCATGCGCCCATGTCCCCGAACGGATTCATCGACAGATCGAGGCGCTCGAGGGTGGGGCAGCCGGGCAGAGCGGCCGCGAGGACTCCGCACGCGTGGGCGCTCATCCCATGCACCTGATGAGGGAGGCAATCAGCATGCAATGAGGGCACGCGTGGGCGCTCATCCCATGCACCTGATGAGGGAGGCAATCAGCATGCAATGAGGGCACGCGTGGGCGCTCATCCCATGCACCTGATGAGGGAGGCGATCGGAGAGGCAATCTAGCAGGCAATACCATTAGGGAGGCGATCGGAGAGGCAATCTAGCAGGCAATAAGAGAGGAAATCCGGTTACAATCAGTGGCGCTCAGTGGCGCTCAGTGGCGCTCAGTGGCACTAAGAGGCACTCAGTGGCACTCAATGGCACTCGGATGGCAATCGAATGACTCTCATCAGAGGCACTCACCCCAGCCAGCTGTAGCTCAACCAGCCGAGTGCACGGCAGCGCCCGAGCGATCGCACGCACGCTCGACACGTCCAACCGCTGGTTGGCGCTCAGGTTGAGCGCCGTCAGACAACCTTCACAGCCCGCGGCCTCGAGCGCCGTACTGAGCGCCCCGACGCCGCTCGGCCCGACGCCGTTACCGCACAGGCACAGGTCCGCGAGGGGGCGGCGGAGGGCGATGGCGAGCGCGAGCGCCTCACACGCGCCATCGGCGGCGCCCGTGAATGCCACACTGAGCGTCCGCAGCTGGTTGGTCACAAGGGTCGCGCCGAGCGCGGCCGCACCACTGTCGAGTGTCTGAGAGGCAAGCCAAGTCAAGTCAAGTCGAGAGGCAAAAGAGGCAAAGGGGGCGAAGGGGCGCGTCTCAGTGGCCCAGGGAGGAGGCAAACAGAGTGGCCATCAAGGATCAGCGCCTGACGATGCATGCAATCACCTGATTATGTTCGAGCGTGAGGCAGGTGAGGGCTGCATGTCGCTCAATCGCCCGAGCGAGAAGCCGCGCCGCACCCACATCGAGGCAGTTCATACCAAGCTTGAGGGTGCGTAGGGTGCGGTTGAGGCTCAAGCTCGCGGTCAGGCTGGGGATGGCTGCGCGCGGCAGTGCACTGCAGCCGAACGCACGGACCACATGGATGCATTCAGATGGCATTCAGATTGCACTCCGAGCGCACTCATATGGCTATCAGATGCAATCATATCTCATCAGAGGCTCATCAGGAGCCATCAGTGCTCATCAGAGCTCATCAGAGCTCATCAGAGCTCATCAGGAGCCATCACCTGCACGCGAGCCGACGGAGCACGCAAGCTTCCGACTCAAGCAGCGGGACGACGAGCTGCAGCACTCCAATCACACCGAGGGCGCCCGACGATGCATCAAGCTCCTCGAGGCTACGCGACGCGGCAAGCGCCGTGGCGAGCGCATCGTAGAGGAGCCGTGACTCGTCGACCGCCGCCTCGGCCTCCTCCTCCCCCTCCGCCCCGGCCTCCTCCTCCTCCGCCGCCGCCTCGGCCTCCTCCTCCTCCGCCGCCGCCTCGGCCTCCTCGGCCTCCTCCTCCCCCGCGGCCTCGGCCTCCCCCGCCGCGTTACCCTCCGCCGGAATCGCTGCGCTGCCCTCCGCTGCGCCGCCCAGCTCGACGCCGCCGCCCAGCTCGACGCCGCCGCCCAGCTCGACGCCGCCGCCCAGCTCGACGGGCGCCGCGGCATCAGCTTGACCCGGGCCTGCCTCCGTGAGCACCACAGCCGCCGGAGCCGCCACGCCGAGCATCGCCGCTCCGAGCATCGCAGCGGCTGCGCCAGCCGGCATAGCGCCGCGATCGTTGACGCGATCGTTGATGAGCACAAGCCGCCGGACCTCAAGGGCCGGCAGTGCACTCAGCAAAAGCAGCAGCGCGGAACCCGGCACCACATCGTGGTTGAGGGCAAGGCGGCAGTCGATGCGGATGTTGCCACCGACGCGCAACTTGGCCGGCGACGCGGCAGTCAGTGCGAGCAGCGCTGGCAACGTCCAGCTGCCCACGCCCACGTCGCAAGCGATCAGCTCGGCCAGCGAGCAGCTATCGCGCACGGCCTGAACGATGGACTGTTTATTCAAGCGCCTGCACCCAGACAGGTTCATGGCCTGTGCGCCGCCACGCATGCGAATGAGAGCGAGGGAGCGTAGATGACGTGGCGTCACCTCCGAGCCGGCGAGGTCGAGCCGCTTGGAGCGGCGCAAATACTCGTCAACCAGAACACGGAACGCGGCTGAGACGCAGCCGCACGCTAGGACCGAGGTCGTCGGCAGCAGGCCGAGGATCTCCGAGAGCGTGTCCGGCTGCAGGAGGTGAGCGGCGGTGGTCATGATGGTCCAGATGCGCGCGAGTATCTAGTGACAGTCCTGTGCTGGGTAATTTCTGCGAACTCTCAGGAGCGGCGACAACACAAGGGGCTGGGAGTGTGAACGTTAACACGACAGAAGCGACAGCCGGTGCTACGGCACTGTTACTGCCCGCTCAGAATACACACACCTTACATGACCCCAAACGAGACACGTCGGAGTGTGAACGTTGACACGACAGACACTGAAGGGAGTAACCTACTGTAGGTGTAGATGCGTGGAGAACACATGGGGTTAGGCGATAGGGGTGTCGCGGGACAGAGGTGGGAAATAGGCGCACGGAATTGTTGCATCTGGATTAGCGGGTGAGGTATTTCCATGGGTATTTCGGGAGTTTCGCGGTGCCACGTGGAGCCGGCACAGGAGACCGCCTTGTTGCTGTCTAGCTCTTCTCCCTTTGCCTGCCTGAAAGGAGAGGCTTGGGTCGTTCTGGGATCTCTTGCGACATCTGCTGCAGGAAACACCAAGGCCGCTGAATCACATCGTCATTGACACACACATGGCATATGAAACTGTGTGAACGAGGTGTGGACCTTTTTCCTTCCTTCATCTTTCCCAGAGCCTGGTTGTGGGGTACCAAGAGTGTAGGCTTAGTGGGGGGGGCATCTATTTGAGAACAAGGTACCCCCATGATTCGGTTATCCTGATAACCTGGGCCATGCATGCATTGTGGGGGAACGGTTTCATTCTGTCTTGTGTGCGGAATAGTATACCGTGGGCCCACCGGCGCCACGCCATGCGTGCATTGTGTGTGCTGTGTCGGCGGGCGGATTTTAGGGCTGTGTCTGGATAGTGGCTAGATCCCAAACAAGGACCCACCGAGGTGAGGTGGAAAGGAGGGAGGGGAGCGACTGTGAAGTGTGATCTCGTCATGTCACGTGTGGACGAGGTACGACGCGCCGCGGCGGCCGCACACCGCCGGCGCACCCGTGCGCTTAACGCATAATAACCAGGATACGGCGGAGCCGTGGAAGCGGAGAGATCAGTCTGGCGTCGGATTCACACACAACGTCAGTCTAATTTTGTGTTTAGACGCGATCCGGATCCGATTAGAGCGTGTGCCCACCAGCGGCAGAGCTACTCTTCGTCGCAGTGGCCAAGGGCTTAGCAGACCCTGCGTCGCCACCCACGAGCGAGAAGACGGGCTTGCCTGCACGCTCGCGCTGGATGAGAGTCAAGGCGCAGAGGCACAGGAGGAACGCGACGACCACCGACACGACGATCGCGATGATAACGCCAACCGATAGCACCTCATTGGCTGGGATCACAACTGAACGCATCACGTATGCCGACCCTGCGAGGGCAGGCGAGTAGAAGTCGGTGCCATAGTTGGCCACCTGCACGATGTAGTTCATGGTCGGCGCAATGGTCGGCGCGATGCACTCAACCTCCGTCCGCGAGCGGTACGCGGCATTAACGATCGTAGCAATAGAGGTCTCCGTGTTGATGAGCTTGCATTTGAGCTCAGGGCTGGCGACAAAGTTGGCGCCCGTAACCACGATGCTTCCGGGGTTGGGGACGGTGACGCTAGTCACCATGGCCAGAGGGGTGCACACGCCAAACGCGCCCGTGCCCACGCGGAAGACCCACGCCGGCCAGTCAACACGCTGCTGGTCGCACAGGAAGTGATTCCCGTTGATGGCGAGCGATTTGATGCCGTGCGCATCGTATATCAGGTCGTAGAGGTAGGTGGGCAGCGGACCGCTGAGGTCGTTGTGGTCCAGGTAGAGCCTCGAGGTTGTTGAGGAGCCCAGGTTCTGCGTCCACCCCTTAAGCTGCTCCTCGAACTGCCCCGAGAATCGGTTGTGGTCGAGGTAAAGCATCCGGAAGCCCGTGGAGGTGTTCGGGATCGTGGGGATCGGGCCGCTGAAGTCATTGTACGAGAGTCCGAGCTCGTAAAGGGCACCCATGCCACCAATCACGTCGCTGGGCACAGTGCCAGACATCTTGTTGCGCTCGAGCGACACCCACTGAAGCTTGTCGTTGCACTTCATCTCCTGGGGCAGGTTGCCGACAATTCCGGCATGGCGCATGGTGAGAGAGACCAACTGGGTGGCCTCCTGGATGACGTTGGGGATGGTGGTATCGAGGTCGAGGTAGCTCACATCGAGGGTCTGCAGGTAGGGCGCATCCGTGAACAGGCAGTTGGGCAGCGTGCCAGTGAACGAGTTGCGCTCCAGCGAGATACTCGTCAGCACGGACTCGGGGTGCGTGGGGCATGGGATGGGTCCGGTGAAAAAGTTCTTGCCGAGGAAGACGTTCTTGAGCTCGGACGAGGCAAAGATGGAGGGCGGGAGGGTGCCGGAGATTGTGTTTTCGCGCAGGTAGAGATTCTTGAGCGTGTCGAACGCAGAGAATGAAGCTGGCAGCGTGCCCGTCAGGCCCAGACTGTCGAAGTCGATCTCAATGACGTCGCCATCTACATTGCACAAGATGAAGTCGATCCGCTCGCAGTTGCCGTTACCAGCGAGGCCGGGCGGCGTGGCGAGAACCACCGTGCGGTCCGCGGGGTTCGAGTCCAGGCGGGTCGCGAAGAGCCAATCGCAGTAGGGAATCACGTCTGTGTCCAGCTCACGGCCAGTGGTGCTGTAGTTGGCAAGGTAGAGGTACGTCGGGTCGGCGTTCCCATAGTTCCTCGCGTACGCGCCGCTTCGGAAGAATGCTCGCGTCCAGTGGCGGTTGACGCTGGTCGCGGCCGCGCTGACGTTCCAGATGGGCAGCAGGGACTGAGTTGGCTTGCACATGGTGTTATAGATGTCGCGGAGGGCGTTAAGCTGCGCTGGCTTGATGTACGTGAGGGTCGGGGGGATGGTCGTGACGGTGATGCGGCCGGTGAGCCGAGACTCCGGAAAGGCGAACCCGGCCGCGACGGCGTGCCAGGTCATGTACACGTAGCCCGAGTTGGCGAGGCCGAAGGTACCTGCCGTGCAGTTAGTCCGAGGAGAGGCCTCGCCGCACCAACCCTGAGAAGGAGGGGGGGGTACCTGAGCAGGTCATTGGTGTACGTGCGGGAGCTCGCGCGCATATTTGGGGGTAAACGCGAGTAGCCACCAGCGCATCGTGTAGCACGCGCGGCGGGGGCCTTTGGCGGCGCGTACCCAGGCGGCCGTGCGGTGGTAAAAGTCTCGGAACGAAGGAGACGGAACAGGCTGGAACACGTACTCGGAGTTCAAGGAGCCGAAATAGAAGAAGGTGACGTTCGGGGAGGGTGCTTGCACATTTGTTTGCACATTCGAGAAGTAGTACGGGATCTGGTGCCAGTCGGGGAGCATGATGAAGCTCTGCGACGTCTCCCAGGCATACTTGAGCTTCCACCGGGGCTGGAGGTAAACCTTGGTGTACAGGTTCTCGCCGCTGCCAAGATTGATGGCCACCGGGCAGCCGGTCGTCCACTCGAAGACGCCACCGGAATCGATGTAAGTGCCGGTAGTGAGATTCCGCTGACCGGCCCGCAGAATGGGAGTGCTCGGAATGCCCGAAAAGCCCATCGTCGAGTTGAGGCCCGAAAAGCCCATCGTCGAGTTGAGGAGTGGCAAGTTCGGATAGCCGGGGCAATAGGTTGGAATGACGACCGGAGCCGGAGGTTGGGGGGTCGGGCACGAAGCCTGAAGGCGGCGGCGGCCCGCGCGCGCCGTCGCCTTGACATCCACGGGGTGCGACTCAGCCACAGACACGATCCCGGTCTTTTGCTCCGGAACCACCCACTCCGGGTACACGATGTGGTCCTCCCTCCACAAACGGCTCTTTTGGTTTTCCTCAGTCTTGGCACGGATCGGAAGCTCATTCGGCAAAGGAGCCGGACCCATGACCAATTCGGGGTCGAGAAGCTGGTTGCCCGCAGCGGCGGCGAATCCAGCGGCAGTCGCGAGGCAGATGAGCCCCAGCTTGGCGTGCAACATCTTTACAACTGAGCACCACAAAACTTACCCAGTAGGTCACCTGTGGCGGCTTCCGGATCCGCTTCGATCGACCCTCCCAGTACAATCTTCCGTCGCGAATTCAACTTCGCAATGGACGAAGCAGGAGTGCCCGACAGGCGGCTCTTCGCTCGCACGGGCAGGCACGCGGGTATCTGAACCCTGCGGACTTCGAAGAAGATAAACAGGGAGCTGGAAAAAGAAACGAAACGCCTTTTCGCAAATCGCAATTAACTCGGAGACGGTGCTGAAAATCTCGTACGCATTTCTGTTCCCGCGTGCGGCTTGAACATGTACGTGAAAAGTTTATTTTTGGGGACAAGTCAAGTCGTTACATGTTACATAAACAGCGGACAACCAGACGTAAGCCTATCGTGTGCTCCGGAAGCCAGCAGGTGATAGTGGGATGTTGGAGGTGGAGTTGATGGAGATGACTTGACATAAATTTGAATATGGGAATGAAGATTCGTCAATCAAGTATTCCTACGGTACCCTGCACACCCTCTGCCTGCGTCTGCCGCTTCCCGAATGAAGCTGCCGTCCTATGACTGTGTGCGCTTCGAGCACGTCGCGGCGGCGATGCACCGCATTCGAGGTGGGATCGTGCGCACCAGCTGCCAGCGCTCGCACTGGCTCTCGGAGATCACCGGGTCGCATGTGCACTTCAAGCTGGAGCAGCAGCAGTTCACGGGCTCCTTCAAGGAAAGGGGTGCAAGGAACGCCCTGCTCAGCCTGGATGGCGAGGCTCGGCGGCGTGGCGTGGTGGCGGCGTCGGCGGGCAACCATGCGCTTGCGCTCACGTGGCACGGCGTGCAGCTCGGCATCCCGGTGACGGTCGTGATGCCGACTGTGGCGCCGATGGCCAAGGTCGACAAGTGCCGGCTCTTTGGAGCGAACGTTGTCATTCACGGTGCGCACATTGGCGAGTCGAAGCAGCACGCGCTCGAGGTGTACGGCGACCTGCGCTACATCAATGGTTACGACGATCCCGAGATCATCGCGGGCACCGGCACGCTTGGCATGGAGATGCTCGAGCAGGTACCCGACTGCGACGCTGTCGTTGTGCCTGTGGGCGGCGGAGGGCTCATCGCGGGCATCGCGCTCGCGATGAAGACGATGCAGCCGGGGCTGCGGGTGATCGGCGTCGAGCCCAAGCGCTGTGCCTCGTACAGCGCGGCGCTCGAGGCTGGCCATCCTGTTCCCGTGGCAGTGATGCCGACACTCGCCGATGGTTTGGCAGTTCCACAGGTCGGTGCACATGCCTTCGCCGTAGCACGCCATTGGGTGGACGAGATAGTGACGGTGGACGAGGCGGCCGTGGCCCTGGCCGTGCTGCGGCTGCTCGAGGGCGAGAAGATGGTCGTCGAGGGAGGAGGCGCGGCCGGTCTTGCGGCGATGCTCCCTGGAGGTCCTCTCGACCGTTTGGACCTGAAGGTGAGGGCCATTTGAGTGCCCTCGGCGTGCCATCGGAGTGCCCTCGGAGTGCCATCTGAGTGCTATTCGAGTGCCATCTGCCGAGAGCCTTCTGAGTGCCCTCTGAGTGCCCTCTGAGTGCCGTCTGCCCTCGATCGTTCGGACCTCCAGGATAAAAAGGTTCTTGTTCCACTGTGCGGCGGTAACATCGATGTCACGGTGCTGGGGCGTGTGATCGAGAGGGGCCTCGCGGCGGACGGCCGCCTCATCCGGCTCACCGTACCTGTGAGCGACCGGCCGGGCGGCATCGCCGAGCTCGCCAAGGCGATCGCCGGCATGGGGGCGAGTGTGAAGGACATCTTCCATGAGCGAGCGTGGCTGCACACATCGGTGGACATGGTAGTGATCAAGGCGGTCCTCGAGACGCGGGGCTTCGATCACAACCGACAACTCATCCGCCACCTCCGCGGGCTGGGGTACGAAACGGCCAAATTGGACGGCATTAACGAAACCAAGGACGAAAAAGAAGTACTCGAAGCTCTAAAAGCACCGCCAGCCCCAGCCCCACAATCGTAATGACGAATCTCACAACACGACACGACACTCGACCACTTTGGGTAACTTTGGGCTTTGGCCTCGCTCTGCACTGCCGCTGACTACTGTATCGTGTATGGGTGCTTGTGCGGCGTCACTCTCGCGTAGATAGGCGAGCGCGAGGAAGAGGCGCTGTGATCACAACCCGGCGCGTGCGACAGAGCCCGTGCATGTTCTTAGGATCGATTGCTGCAAAAACTAATTAGAGTATGACCCCCGCTCTATCTGTGCCTTCGCTCCTGGCCGGCGGGGCTCACAGTGTGTCCTGTGTGTGCCTACATGCAAGGAGTCGTGGGGGTCGCGCGGGCCCCCCGGCCTAAGCGCCTAAGGTGTGTGCACAGCCGACGCAAGGTCTACGGGCTCGCGTGATAGGATGCTGGACTTCAACCTCGCGTAACGCATCCTTCAATCTTCTTCGTGGCCAGCTCGTCCGTCGTTACCAAATTGAGCCGCTTGAGCAGCACCGGCTCGTTCACGCCCTCAAGCTTCACAGCGAACCGCCCCTTGGCGCCGATCCAAGCTGTGATCGTGCCGACTCTGCCATTGAGCTCCGGCCGAGCCACCAACCCCGAGACGATGATTCGGCTCTTCACTAGCTGCAGGCTCTGCTGCTCTTCGCGCATCTCCTGCTCGCGTTCGAGGGCTTTGGGCATAGCAAACGCTGACTTCTCTGACGCGAGCCTAGAAGCAAACTCAGCTGCTGACGCAGTGTTCGGCGAGTCTGGCACCGCGCTGCTCTTGGGCTGCAGCGATGCCGCGAGGGGGCCGAGCTGCTCCATGAGCTTCATCTTCGCCTCAGCGGGCAGCGCCTTCATCTGCGCCATGATCTCGGTGACGGACAGGTTGCCACCTTGCGCCTGCGCTTGCATACTCTGAAGCTTCTTGGCAAAGTCGTCGCGCGTCGGCGCTAGCGGTGCGGTGGCGGTTGCGCTGCCATCGTTTTCACCGTCGCCGATGCCGTCGAACTTGCTGTACATCGCGTCTCGGGCGGAGCGACGAGAGGAGAGAGCCTCCACACCAATGCCAACACGCGCTGTCTTGGGCGGATGCAAATTTGGGTGTGAACAGGAGTCAAGTCAAGTCGAGTAGACGCAGCCACCCACATCCCACTCTCGCTCAACACAACCCTCGATCAAGCCTCATGCGCATGCATCCCGCTGACGTGATTGGAGAATGCAATTGGAGAACGGTATTTCATACTATGTATTCCGTCGAAGATCAATGAATGAATGCATCCATTCCCCGCATCTTCAGCGCACCCCTCCGCCTACGCGAGGTATACTCCGCCTCGCCCTCAGCTGGGGCCTCGCACGTCACACCTGAGGCCTTCACTGCACCCAGCGCACGACGCCGAGCGCATGCAGCACGTGCAGCAGCATCTCGGTACGGACGCGGTCCTTGCGCCATTTGACGAACCCGAGGATGCCCTTGAGCTTCCCGAAACGGTAAGGGCGCGAGCCTGGCACGAGGCAATGGCCGACGCGCTCGTCGTACGCATGCGCATAGATCTTGTCGTGGCCGACGCCGCGGCTGTGCAGCCCGCTACCGTACACATCGACGGCGGCGCACAGGCTGAGGGCGGCGTGGAGTGCATTGCCACCGGAGCCGGCGAGCATCGCGTCGATGGACTCGTCGCCCGACACGGCGCCCAGGAAGAAGAGGAAGCGCGCAGATTGCTCCCGCTCGAGCGCCTGCATGCAATCAACGGCAATCAACGGCAATCAATGGCGCGCAGACCGCTCCCGCTCGAGCGCCTGCATGCAATCAACGGCAATCAACGGCAATCAACGGCCATCACCTGGAGGGAGCTCAGGTCGTAGGACGAGCGGAGCTGCGTATGGTCGTCATCAACGGCAATCAACGGCAATCAACGGCCATCACCTGGAGGGAGCTCAGGTCGTAGGACGAGCGGAGCTGCGTGTGGTCGCAGCACACGTGGCGCGTGTTGCTCATGGCCTCACGCCCCCATCGCTGTTCAAACCACGGCCGCGGCACAATGCACTGCTCGGACCACGCCGCCCCTGACGCCGCCCCCGACGCTGCCCCTGACGCCGCCCCTGACACCGTCCCTGGCGCTCCCTCGTGAGATGATGCGTCCACCCCAGCCCCTTGCTTTCTGTTCGGCCCGAGCTCATTGCTATTGATGGCCGTTGATGGCCGTGAAGATGGCTGTGAAGATGGCTGTGGGGTGCCAGGTGCAAGCCGTCTGTTGGGCTTCAACTGCCGATGATACACCTTCGACTCTCGCTCAGGTTCGTCATGATCCACCTTCGACTCTCGCACGGACTTTCGCTCAGGTTCGTCAAGTTCGTCAGGTTCGTCACGGGGTTGCTCGACGCGCCCGTTGTAGAGGCAGCTGACCCGGAACGTGGTGCGCCGGCCCGCCTGCCAGCCTCTCCGGCAGCCGCATTCAGCGGTCAGCAGTCGTAATTAAGTCGTAATTTATTCGTAATCATGGAGGCACTCGGGGGCAATCAGGGGGCATCAGTGGGTGCCCTTGCCTGGCTCTCGGGCAGCCGCTGCCTGCGCAGCGCGCGCGCCTGCGCCGAATCGAATCCACCCATGGCCTCTCCGTGCTGTGCCGCATTGCTCCGAAAGACGGCGTCGTGAGAGTCGATCTCCGCTCCTCGCGGCACGCCGCAGCGCAGGTCATGGCCGCTGCCGACGACCGCGCACGTTCGGAAGTGTTGGGGCCCGTACGCGCGCGCGCGCACTGCCGAGGGCGAGTCGGAGCGGAGCCACTGTGCAAACTCACGGGCTCTCGCCTGATAGAGAGTGGGGGTCACACTCAGCGCTCACATCAACGGCAATCCATCGTCATCAGCGCCCGTTGCCCATCAGTGCCCATCAGCGCCCATCAGCGGCGAGCTCGATGGGACGAGGGCTCTGCAAAATGAGATGCAATCCCATCCAATCTGCAATCCCATCCAGTCTGCAAAATGAGATGCAATCCCATCCAATCTGCAATCCCATCCAATCCCATGCTCGAGGGCTCCTCGCAGAGCTCCTCGCAGAGCTCCTCGCCTGGTCACTGCTTTGCTTCTCGGCAGAGGCGGCTGCGCCCTTCGATTGCTTCCCGCGCAGAGGCCAGCCGGTCGAGAGCTTGCCGTTGGCCCTGGGGCCGCGCTGAAGCTGGCTCGCGTTCACAAAAGGCGTCATCGTGCGCAGCGCCGTCCACCAGCGCGCGAGTCGGCGCAGCTCGAAGCTCGCGCACGCTGGGCGGTCGAAAGCTCCGGTGAGGTCGCCTGTGAATTGCTTGTCGCCCTTCCAGCCGGCCTTATAGCGCGAGCGGCGGCCGTCGAAGAGGTCCACCTCGCCACCGAGCTGCTGCCACATTTCGCCGTATGGCTCGCAAAGCACGGCGCGCCGGGCCGCGCTCGAGAGCCGCGGCAAGCAGATCTCGGCCGTCACATTGCCGTTGTCGCCGTCCGTGTGCACGCTCACGGCACACGGCTGTGCTCCATCGCACAGCACGCCGCGCGCGCCTAGGTCGCGCCTGAGCCGGTCGGCAAAGGCGAGGACCGCATGCTCGCCGTCCACGAGCGGAGCGCCGGATGCCAACAACCGAAGCAGCTTCGTCTCGTGATGCCGTTGCCGACTGCTGCCACCGGCGAAGTTGCTGCTGGGCATTGCCCGTCGCTCGGAGCAGATCTGCTCCCACGGCGTCGTCTCAGGCCAGCGCGTGTTGCGCAAGGTCACGTTGGGTGCGAATGGCAGGATATTCCGGCGGGTCATCAAGTCAGTACGAGTAGCAAAAAGGGTGGTCATGCGTCGTTCAGGATGAAATGTTGAAAGACGGTCTAGGTGAGTGCTTTCAGGGCAGTGGATAAAACTTGGGCAATGCATGCAGCTCGATCCGGGTTCCGAATGTCAATTGTTCTAGGTAGATTGTAGAAGCTCCACGATGAAATGACATCGAGCACGCGCGCCCAAGAAGCCGCTCCGCCGCTTCGCGCCGAAAAGGTTCGTCTGCTTCCATGGAGGGCGAGGTTCTAGAAGCACCGGCGAATTACGCCATCACACACCCGGGCATTCCTCTGCGCGCCGACGGCTTTCCCGATGTCTGCGGCCTGTGGGGCTGCCAGCTCTTCCGGTTGCACTCGGGCCTGTGCAAGCCGGCGGAGGCTGCCGCCGCAGGCGGACGTGAGCGCAAGCGGCCTCGTGTCTACGAGGCCGCACCCGCGGACAATCCGCGTAAGCTAGCTGAGCAGGCACGCTTGAAGGCCGGCCTGCAGCCCAAGGCCAAGGCCAGCCGGCCACCGGCGGCGGAGCACGAGGCCACGATGGCCGGCGGCGCCGACACCGAGGGCGCCGACATGCCCTCGAGCTCCGACACAAGCTCAGAGGCGACCGCACCGGCGCCCCAGCCGCCCCAGCCGCCCAAGCCACCCAAGCCGCCCAAGCCGCCCAAGCCGCCCAAGCCGCCCAAGGCGGCCGCAGCGGCGAGCCGGCCCAAGCAGCCACGGATGCCACGTGTGAAGCCTGAAGCGATGGAGGCGGTGCACCGCGTGGGCGGACGCAGCGGCACTCGCTCGCACGGCGAGCCCGACTGGACGCTCGCCGCCCTGCTCGACGAGCAGCACATGCTCGCCCAAGCTCTAGCCCAGAGCCAACACGGCCTGGGCAGCGGCGGCGGCGGCGGCGGCTGTGGCGGCGGCGGCGGCGGCGGCGCGAGCGGCTCTGGCGCGAGCAGCAACGCGTCGACGGCGGGCGAGCGGCTCGATGGGCGCGTGCCGCTCCCTAATATGGAAGAGGCCGAGCGGCTCGATGGGCGCATGCCGCTCCCGATGAGCGACGAGGGCGATTTCCATATTAGGGACGAGTTCTGGCCGCGGGGCGCGGGGGTGCTCACGGGATGCGACCCATGCGATCTCGAGGGCGAGATGAGCCTGAGCTCGGGGACGAGATGCGAGCTCGGGGGCGAGATGATGCATGCCGGCGGTGCGGAGCTCGGCCGAGGTGGCGCCGTACTGGGCAGCCTCAACGGCGGGGCGAGCCTCGGTGCCCAGTACGGCGCGAGCCTCTGCGGGCTCAGCGGATTCGGGTTTGACCTCGCCCGGGACAGCGCCATGTCCTCTCGGGGCGCCCGGGACAGCGCCATCCCCTCTGGATTTGGGTTTGACCTCGCTGGCGCGGCGGTAGCGGCGGCGGCGGCGGCGGCGGCGGCGGCGGCGGAGGATGCGAAGGCGGAGGCGGAGGCGGAGGCAGAGGCGGCCGCCGGCAATGGCAGCGGCTCTAGCAGTGCGGTGTGCGGTGCGTCGACCACGACGCCTAATCTGGCAGCTGATGAGATCCACGTGCTCCCTAATATGGAAGCGTGCGGTGCGTCGGCCGGGATCTCGTCGGCTTCGTCACTCGCGCCCGAGGACGAGGCTGATGATTCAGAGGTGCGCCTCGAGAAGCTCTGATGGCCTCTGATGACCACTGATGACCACGGATGACCACGGATGACCCATGATTGCCTCCCTCATCAGGTGCGCCTGATGACGAGCAACGATCTGCCGAGCGAGCTCGGCGCGAGCACGCAGCTCGAGGCAAGGAGCAGCGCCGTCTCGGGCGCATCGGTGGCTGTCTCGGTCGGAGGCGGCATCGGTGCGCCAGGGTGGGCGCTCACGGCAGCGGTGGACGACGTGGACGGGTTTCGTCATTGTGGTGTCGTCACTCAAGTGACGAAACCACTCCCGGGGGCGCCCATGGCTGCCGTGGACGACGTCTTCCCGGGGGCAGCGGAGGGCCTCGGCCCTGAAGGTCTCGCCGCCGCGGCCGCGATCACCGCCACCGCATGCGGCGGCGGCGGCAAATCGGCCGCCGCCGCCGCGGGGCTGGCGCTCAGCAGCGGCGTGTGCGCTCTCGGCGGGGCGACATCCGTCGCCGCGGCGGCACTCCCTCTCAAGGTGTCACGCCAGCTCATGCTGCTGCGCGACTTCCTTCCTAAGGGACGAGACGACCGCGCCGCGAACCAGGTGATGGCCTCGCGCGAGTCGGAGAAGCTCGAGAAGCTCAACACGGCGCGCGGCCTCACCTCGTGGGGATGCGTGTGCGCGGGCCACCTGTCGGGCAACTACTTCGCCTTGCCGTGTGCGGCCTGTGACCGATGGTTCCACGCGCGCTGCGAGCGGCTCGATTACGGCCGGGACGACCTCGTGCGCATGCGCGACAAGCGTCTCTACATGTGCATCCAGTGCGAGTCCAAGCGGCTGCAGGAGCAAGGCTACCATTCGGATGCTGGACGGTTCGTGTGGAGTTGCCGCTTCTGCAGCCGCGCGTTTGAGGACGAGAGCAGCGCCACCGTGCACGGCAAACGGTGCGTGCGCGACGCCCCCCAACAAGCGGATCGCCTCCCTCATTGCATGCTGATGGCCTCCCTCATTGCATGCGGATGGCCTCCCTCATTGCATGCTGATGGCCTCCCTCATTGCATGCTGATCGCCTCCCTCATTGCATGCTGATCGCCTCCCTCATTGCATGCTGATGGCCTCCCTCATTGCATGCTGATGGCCTCCCTCATTGCATGCTGATGGCCTCTCCCATTGCATGCTGATGGCCTCCCTCATTGCATGCTGATGGCCTCCCTCATTGCATGCTGATGGCCTCCCTCATTGCATGCTGATGGCCTCCCTCATTGCATGCTGATGGCCTCCCTCATTGCATGCAGGTGCGCGAATCACCCGAACAAGCTGATCAAGCGCGAATGGTCGTGCCCATGTAACGGCGACCTCGAGAGGAGCGGCAGCAGTGGGCCCAAGGGCGCCATCGTGGGCGCCGATGCCGACGGCGCAGCCCCCAAGGCTGGCAACAAGAGGGGACTCAGCAGCAGCGCCCACGACGGCGCAGCCCCCAAGGCTGGCAACAAGAGGGGACTCAGCAGCAGCAGCAGCAGCAGCAGCAGCGCCGCTGCCGCCCCTTTACCTGCCGCCGCCGCCGCCGCCGCCGCCGCTGCTGCCGCCGGGGGCGCCGCCGGGGGCGCCGGGGGCGGCGGAGGCACCGACGGTGGAGCTCGCCAATGCGAGAGCTGCGCCAAGTGGTTCCACAAGGGATGCAAGCACCGCGCGCGAGCGGCGTGGGAGAGTGGCAACAACAAGCCTTCGCTGTGCTTGCGTTGCGAGCGGGGAGGCAAGCAAGTGGCGCAGCGCACCTTTTCGGACGAAGCAGCGGATGACGCACTTGACTCGAAGCTGCTCGCAGCAGCGCGCGCATCGCGCCGTGCCAAGCTCGTCGCCGAGCAGGTCTGATTCGCACCCGCTGATGAACCCTCTGATGCACCCTCTGATGCACCCTCTGATGTTTCTCTGAGATGGCACACTGATTGCACATTGATTGATCACTGATTGATCACTGATGGCTCGCTGATTGCACATTGATTGATCACTGATGGCTCGCTCTTGGCTCCTCTCGGCGCGCAGGACGCGCAGCTCTCGACGCTGCTGCCCATGCAGGAGGATGAGGTGGCGGGTACACTGATGGACCGCGCCGTGTTCGTGATGCCTTCGAGTCTAGGCCCACAGGCGGGTCTGGGGCTGTACGCGGGTCGTGAGTTCACTCTGGGGGAGCGGATCACCTCCTACGCAGGCCCCATCCTCTACCGTGAGCAGATCGAGGAGGATGACCTCGACACCTCGTACGCTGATGGCCACTGATGACCTCTGATGACCTCGACACCTCGTACGCTGATGGCCACTGATGAGCGCTGATGACCACGGATGGTCACTGATGGCCACTGATGAGCGCTGATGACCACGGATGGTCTCGGATGGGCGCTGATGAGCGCTGATCGCGGACCCCCCTTCAGGTACGTGTTGCGCATCCCGAACTCGGGCGGAGCGCTGATCGATGGCAAGCCCTACGCCGACGCCATCCGCAACAACCCGCACAACCCAGGCGCTTGGGGACGGTACTTGCCTTCTCGCCTCTGATGGCATGCTGATTGCCTCCCTCATCACAGCCCAGGCGCTTGGGGGCGGAGGGGGCGTAGTTGCGCCTGTGTGCCTCTGATGGCGCTCTGATGGCCTCCCTCATCAGGTACTTCCCCCCAGAAGAGGCTCCCGAGTGGCATGAGGGTGCCGCCTCGATGGCGAATGACCCCCGGGATCCGAAACGGTACAACTCGCGCCTCGAGTTTCGGAAGCGCCAAGGGGTGAACAAGGCGCTCTGCGACCTGGCCCCGATGCGCGCCATCCTCTTTGCCACACGTACTATCCGCTGCGGCGAAGAGATCTTTTACAACTACGGCTCGGATAAACCTTTCGAGAAGATGCGCAAGGAGGCACAACGCAAGAAGCTCGAGAGCGCGAACCGAAACAAGGAGGTGTGCCGCGTCCGATGGGTGCCATGGGGACCGGGGGAGGGCCCAGTGGCCTAACCTGGTTCCGGTTGCCAAATGTGGCCGCGTTCGGTTGGTGACGCACGGTGCCAAGGGCGTGTGACACGTTGGAAGGCGCATCGAAACGGCGCCATTGTAGAACCATCGACGAGGTTTGGGGAGCTCCGTGTTGGGCGTCGCCGGTGCCGGACGGATATTCTTTGTGTAGAGAGAGCTCTAGACGCAAGACGCGAACGGCGAGCGCAATGGGTGCGAGCTGTGTCGGGGGCAGCAATGGAGCATGTCATATCGTAATTCGTATCATGTCCATACCGAATTGCATGTAGAGCTGGCCCGACTGCGTTGGTTATAGAGAGGAGAGGCACGCGTTTTGAGCGGTGATGGGGACGGTGCCCTGTGAGCTGCTGCTGCTGCTTTGCGGTGCAAACAAACTCGAAACTGTTGCTGTTCACGGCGATCGCGCCGGCCCCTTCTTTCTCTAGACTTTCATCTTTCTTATATGAGCAATCACACCGGCAGGAACCTTTCAACGCACACCAGGTTTCACACACACAGTAACAGTGCCGTAGCACCGGTTGTCGCGTCTGTCGTGTTAACGTTCACACACACACGTCTCCTGTGTACGTGTTGTGTGTATTAACATGAACAGACTCCAGGCACCCGGGCGTTGGTCGCCTGACCCTTCCGGCAAGCCGAAAATGACGGACGCCGCTCGCGCCTCAGCGAATGTGACGCTCGACAGCGGTCTTCTCGCACGCCTAGCGGTGCGCGTCGGCGCCCGGCACGGGTTGGCTGTGCATCAGGTCATCGATCTCTCTAACAGGCACTTAAGCCCTCGAGAACTGGAGTCTTGCATTTCAACTGAGATTGCAGACGCGCAGGCGAAAGCGGCATCTGACGTGCAGGCGTGTCGGTTCCGACCTCAGTCCAATGCGATCTTGACGTTGCGTCTACGCGCAAGCACGCTCGGTGATGCTGGCCTCAAGTCGGTCGCTCAGGCGCTGCTGCTCCGTGCGCCTCTCACGCTGCAAACGCTGTGCCTCGCCGCTGTCGGCGCCGGTGACGTTGGAGTGGATTCGCTGGTGGCCGCAATCGTCGCCACCTCGGGCGTCCAGCTCGTGGCCCTCGACTTGAGCAGCAACAACCTGACGGCCAGGGCCGGTCCTGCCCTAGCGTCGCTCCTCGCTGCACGTAAGCAACGGCTCGAGGAGCTGAGGTTGTCTCGCAACTGGCTGGGTGACTCTGGGGTCGCGTCGCTCGCCGACGGCTTCGTCACAAACCAGGTGTTGTCCTTGCTCCACGTCGACCATAATGCTGTCGGGCCCGTGGGCGCCTCGACCTTGGCGTATGCTCTCCGTTCACACAGCCATCTCGCGACGCTCGCGCTCGGCGGTAATCAGCTCTGCGATGCGGCTGGCTGGCTCGCAGTGAAGCCGCTACTCGGCCAGGTGCCCTCGCTGCGCAAGCTGTGCCTCAGCGACAATGCTTTGGGTGGGTGCCCCTGATGATCACTGATGACCTCTGATGACCTCTGATGACCTCTGATGACCTCTGATGATCACTGATGACCTCTGATGACCACTGATGACAATGCTTTGAGCGCTGGGCCGGCAGGGGCCTTCGAGAGCCACGGAGGTGCACTTGATCTCGCACTCGAGATCGACCCCTGGGCCGCCAGCTCACGGAGCGCCGTGCCGAGCGGCAACGGCCTATTCCGGGGCGCCGTGCCGAGCGCCGGAGGCCAGCAGCAGCCTTGCGCAGCCTCGTACTCCCTCGGCGCTCTGCGCTGCCTCACATTCGAGCGCATGCATCTGCGCAGCGACGGCGCCGTTGCCGTGGCAGCGCTCCTCGGCAGCCCCACGATGGCGCTTGTCGAGCTGTACCTCGGGGGGAACAGCATCGGCGACAAGGGCGCCACCGCCCTGGCGCGGCCCTTGCGCACGGCGCGCTCACTACGGCGCCTGTGGCTCGACCGAAACGAAATCGGCCCCAGCGGAGCGGCGGCGGTGCTCGCGGCCGTGCTTACGCTGGACTGCGAGGACGACTTTGACGGAGCTTGCCACCTCGAGAGATTGAATCTCGATGGGAACCTGTTGTCGGCGGTGGAGGTTGCCGAGCTGCATGGCAAGGTAGTTGCGTCAGGGTATAGGGGGGCAGCGCTGCAGCTGATGCTGCAACATCCAACCAGCTGAGCATAGCCCCGCCCGCCGGTGCGATTTGATTGCTGCCTCGTCGACCGCGCCGCCGGGCGCCGGCCGGGCCGCCGGCTCGCTCGCGCGTGATGGCGACCGTGAACAAGGTTACTTTTATGGCACATCCCGGTTACGTGAACCCTAATTCGCCGCCGTTGAGAACTTACATCCGTTGACATCCCGCGGCATCCGCGCGCAACTCGCGGCGTCCCGCATCAGAAAGTATCGCAGTACGTAAAACCGAGAACAGTTAGTTTCAGCTGCCTCCGGTGTAAGCAGAAAGCACCAACCGCCGCAAGCTATCGTATAAGCGGGAATCAATCACGCTAGAGGTACAACGGCTTGCGACATGTGCGACGGCTGACAGAAAGGCAAGCGCATACAGCGCAGCTATAAATTTCACTGCTTTCAGTTGACAGTTCTCGAGACCGACCTCTCCTCTCGAACATACCTCAGCATCGCGTAGCCGACGCGCTACGGTGCCCCAATTGCCAATAAAGAACCTGCGCCGCGTCCGAGTAAGGCGCGATGCTAGACTGCGCCACGCCGCTGAATGCCTGGACTGAGCTCGCTAGACTGTAGAGCCCTGCCGCTGCTGTCCCTGGCCTGAGGTGCTTGCCTCCGCAATACCCTGAAATCCCTGCTGCTGGTGTCCCCTCCTATTTGCCCGCAGCTGCGCTTCCGGTCTCATTGTTCGTGAGTCCTGAGCCATGAGCACTTCGCCCGCCTGCGTGCTGTGGCACCAAGCTTGCCCTGGCCAGTAGGATCCTCACGGCGGCGGCGGCGGCGGCGGCGGCGGTGGTGCTTGGGCGGTCGCGGCGATTGCAGCAGGCTCGGCGCCGGGCGCAGGCGCAGCGAACATGGACGCGGCGAGCGCGGGCGCGGCTACGGTGGAGAGCGGCGGCAGTGGCAGCGGCGGCGGCGGCGGCGGCGGCAAGGGCGAGTTGAACGAGTTGAAGGCCGCAGCAATAGCGGCGGAGGGCGGCACGGCGGCAGGCAGAGAGCCATCGAAATGAAACCGTACCAGCTCGGCTCGCAGGCGTGGTTCGACGTGACCGAGGAGCTGGGAGAGGGAGCGCCGGTCGGCTGGTGGAAGCTGATGGAGCCCGAGACGGCGCATCACCTGCGTGTCGTCGTGGATGCGGAACGAGTCTTCGAAGGTGAGCATCGCTCGTGTGCGGTCGTCCGACAGGGCGCAGTCAATGGCCGATGGCCGGCGAGTGCTCACAAGCAGAAAGGGCATCTGGATGCGCTGCGACAGAGCTCGCGCGCCGTCGCTCGACGAGCCGCCCGCCGGAAGGGCCGGAGACCCCGCGCCCGCCTCGGCGGCGGCGGAGGACGATGATGAGGCGGCGGCTTCGGCGTCGGTGGCAGAGGCGCCGAGGGCAGCGGCGGAGGCGGCAGCGGCGGCGGCGGCGGATGCGTCGGAGGAAGCATCGGAAGCAGCGGCAGCGGTAGCCGCTGTGGGCGGCGTGGACACGTCTGACATCGTCGCGGGTGGCGGCGGCGCCTGCGGCAGCGGCGACTCCGTCTGGCGCATCGACACGAGTGTCGTCCCGGGCGCCGAGGGCGCCGCCGCCACTGCCGCCTCGACGGCGGCCTTATTACGAGATATGAGCTGATGGTAAGCAATCTGCTGGCCGAGGAGAGCCTTGAGCTTGGCCACCTTGTCACGCACACGCTGGCGCGCCTCGTCGCGCTCCTGCGTCAGGAAGCTCAGCCCCGAAACCTGCGACTCGTGTGGGAAGCCGACCCAGCGCACCGTCTTCTTCTCCTTGGCGAGGATGCCCACCGCCTCGAGCACGTTGAGCGCGTCGTACACTCGGCTGCGCGGCGACGTGAGCGGGCGGAGCATGACGGGCTGTGAGCAACTGGCAGGTGGAGCGATGCATACAGGCTGCGGGCATGGCGGCACTGAAGCCACGGGGGCGATGGCCGTGTGCGAATGTTGCGCACCGGCGAATGTTGCGCTCGTCACCGCCCTCCTCCGCCGGGGTGCGATTGAGGCGCTCGAAGCCGAGCATCTCTCCTACCAGCCGGTCGGCAACCTCATTGTACGACGTCGTGCCCATCGTATGCACCGCGTGGCACACCTTGAGCGAGAAGGCGCGCAGCGTGCCTTCGGCTGCAGTCAGGGAGGACGGCTCGCGCACGCGCTTCTTGGATTTCGCCTTGGCCCCGGTGGCGTCGGAGGTTTGCGGTGTGGTGGCTGTGCTTGGCAGCGGCATAGGCATGACGTGCTCTCGCGAGTCCTGCATGTCGCGAGCGACGCGCGCACCGATGCCGCTGGCGCGAGACTGTTTGCGCGGGCAATGCGGACTCAAACCCCATTTTTGGAAAGTCTTTGGCGACAAATGTGATTGTGGTGACGACGCTCCTAAATTGTTCCGGAACTTAGACAAGGCGGTTGGCCCGGCGGACCCGGCGGCATTGCCGAGGCATGTTCATTTTCCACTCGTTGCTCGCCGCTCTTGCCCTACTGAACGAGACCAAGGAGATCGCGCCCGGAGTCTACATGCACCGCATCAGCATGGGCACGTGCTGCGGGAGCGACACAACTGGTGTGCCGGGCTGGATTGCGGCTGGCGGCCGAGGGTTCGACTCTGCCTACGATTATGGAAAGCAAGTGAGTGGAGGGCTGCAGTCCGATCTGGCCATCGCCATCGCCAAGGCTGGCATGCGCCGAGAGGACGTTTTTATCACCACAAAGATCCCCGCCGGCCTTGGGGTCTCGCCTGAGGACTGCCTCAAGGCCACCGTCGAGTCCACCGTCGAGGAGGTCAAGCGCGACCTGACGGAACTCAACACGACCTACGTGGACCTGATCCTGCTGCACGCTCCGTGCCCAGGCGGCTCCGAAAAGAACGCGATCCTCTGGAAGGGCCTCGAAGAGGCCAAGGCCCAGGGCCTCGTGCGCTCGATCGGCGTGAGCAACTACAAGGTGCCGGAGCTGACTGCCCTGCTGAGCACGGCGACGGTGGTGCCCGCGGTCAACCAGTGCGGCTGCTCGGTGCAGAAGCACGACGATGAGACGATCGCGTTCTGCCAGTCGCACAATATCACGTACGAGGCGTACGACATCATGAAGGGCTGCCCATTTGACGATGCGACCGTCAAGAGCATCGCGGCCGCGCACTCGAAGACGGCGGCGCAGATTTGCCTTCGCTGGGCGCTCCAGAGGGACATTGTGGTCGCGACGGGCACGGGCACCGATCCGACCAAGGCCGTCGAGTACGCCAAGGAGGATCTCGACGTGTACGACTTTGAGCTCACGCCCGCGGAGATGGACACGCTCAACGGCCTAGGCGAGGCCCAGAGCGAGTTGGCGTGAGATTCGCGACTCGTACCCGATTCAGTACAACTTAGTGTAATTGATGATTTACTACGTACTATGTACCATGGCTCATCCTGATGTAATCTAATTATCAAACGTGTTAGAGGTGAGACAGGAGTTTGTCCAAGAATAATACGCACCGCAGCGCGGATACTACCGACACCCCGCGGTCCCCAGGGGCTATTCCGCGGGCGGGTTCTGACAGCATGCACATGCGACATGCACAACTAGAGCACGCACGGGAAGCAGCAAGCACGCATGGGCATGAAGTGGCAGACTTGAGACTATGCCCACGCGACACGACACATTTGCCTCAGCGCGCTTTGGGCGGCAGCGCACGAGGTACCTGCGCCGGCACGCCCGGATTGGGCGCCATCGCGGGCGCACCCTTCGGCGGCGGAACTGCCTGCTGCTGCGGCTGCATCTGCTGCGCCTGCATCTGCTTGCGCTCGAAGGAGAGAGATCGCTGCAGGCTCATTTTGGTGACGAGATGCTGCTCCTCGGCGGCGATCTCTGCCTCCCTCTCTGGGCTGCCTGGAGGCGAAGCAGCGGCGCCGCCCAAACTTCTCGCACCGCCACCGCCACCGCCACCGCCACCGCCACTGCCACCGCCGCCGCCACCGCCACCGCCGCCACCGCCATCGCCACCGCCGCCGCCACCGGCGCCGCCGGCCGCCGGCGCAGCGTACGCGGTCGACAAGTCCGCCTCTCTCTCCTGCTCGGAGAGCCATCTGGCGGCGCTCACCGTCGCCGACGTCGCCGGAGCACTCGCTCGTTCGGTCGCTCGTTCGGCACCGCTGCTACTGCTGCTGCTCGCGACGGGGCCTGCCTGGGCGGTGGCGGCGGAGGTGCTGCTGCTGCTCGCGGGCGGCGCGGAGGGTGCGTGCGTCGGCGGCGGCGGTGCGGCCGCTCTCGTCGCTTCCCCCGCTGCTGCCGCTGCTGCCGCTGCTGCCGCTGCTGATGCTGCTGCTGCTGCTGCTGCTCCTGCTGCTGCTGCTGTTCCTGCTCCTGCCGTCGGCGGCGGAGCGCTAGCCGCGGTGACCGCCGAAGGGCCACCAGGGCAAGTGTGAACGCCGCCAGTGTGAACGCCGCTAGCCGTGGTGACCGCCGAAGGGCCACCAGTGCGGAGCAGAGGCGGCGCTGCCGTGGGCGCTGGCGCGACGTTCCCCGAGAGCTCGCCGCCCAGGGCCGTGTCCTCGCCCTCCTCATCCTCCTCATCCTCCTCATCCTCCTCGTACTTGTTCTCATACTCGTCCTCGTACTCGTCCTCATATTCGTCCTCGTCCTCGTCCTCATACTCGTACTCATCCTCTCCGTCTATCAGTGGACGGGGCGCCGCGGCAGCGGGGGCGGCGGCGGGGCGAGGGGGGTAGGGGGTGCCGCTGGCGGCGGGGGCGCGCACGGGCGACGCGTTCTTGGAAGGGGGTAGCGATTCCGGCACCGCCACTGGCGGCGGCGGCGCGATCGCCGGCGCCGTGTTGGGCGCAATCGCGGGCGCCGTGTCTGCCGTCGGTGGCTCGCCACCCGTCTGCGCCGCGTCCGCCATCGGCTGCGACGCCGGTATGCTGAAGGAGCGGGGTGCGCGCCCACTGGCGGCGTTCACAGTGGCCGCGTTCACAGTGGCCGCGTTCACAGTGGCGGAGGAGGTGGGCGCGAGTGGTCCGAGGCTCGAGGCCAGCTGCTTGGACGTGACCCCGGTGGCGGTGGCGGCGCCTGAAACCAGCTCGCTCCTCTGTGAAACCAGCTCGCTCACCTTGAGAGGGGGCTTGGATGGCGGCAGCTGTGGAGACGGGCCCGCAGGCAGCGCAGCGGGCATGCTCGCCACGGCGCTCACGGCGGGTCGGGGCGGCGGCGGCTGAGAGAGCGCACGCAGAGCAGTACTCGATCGGATGACGTCCTTAGAAGCAGTCCCGATCGTGACAGAGCGCACAGGCGCTTGGTACAGCGCTTGGCCATCGTCCGCATGCAAGTCGGAGTCGAAGCGCTTGGGCGGCGGGCGCGGCGGCGGGCGCGGCGGCGGCACTGTCGCGAGCGGCGGGCGCAGCTCAAACGGATTCGACGACGGCGCGGCCGTCGTCGAGCTGCCAGCGGTGGCGGAGGAGGCGGCGGCGCACGCGCAGGGGGCCATCGGAGGCAGCGACGAGTGCACACCGCCGCCGTGCACACCGCCGGCGGCGATCGTGGTGGCGGCGCGCATGGCCATGCCCGCGTCCAGCAGTGACGACGAGGGTGCACCCTCGGCTGTGCATGCGCGGGCGCGGGCCGGGACCACTTCCGTACATGAGGGGCGATGGCCCAGGCTAGTGAGGCTAGTGGGGAGGCTAGTTGTGCGCGAGGGCTCACGCTGAGGGTCTACGGCAGCGGCGGCAGCAGCGGAGGCAGCGGCGGTGGAGGGCGGCGCGGAAGAGGGCGGCGCGGGCCGCTCGAGCAGCCCGCGCAGCAGGCTGAGCGCCTGCCCCGCCTCGCTCGCGCTCACCGCCGTGCCCCCGGAGCTGCTGCCGCCGCCCTCGGCCGCGCTCGTCGTCGCGTCGTCCTCCTCGCGCTGCTGCGGCTGCGCGTCGAGCGCGTCGTCGTCCTCGTCGAACCACTCGTGGCGCGGTGCGGATGTGCGCTGGCGCGCCGCCTCCGCCGCGTCCTGCTCCGCCGCGAGCGTCGCGTACAGCGCCGCTGCCGCCTCGCGGCGCGCTTTGAGCGCGTGCCGCGGGCCGGGATCGGCGAGGAAGGCCTCGCGCCGGGCGAGCGCGTCGCGGATCTCCTCGCAGCGGATGCTGCACTCCTCGAGCTCTGATCGTTTGCGCACCATGGCCGCCTCGAGCACCTTCGCGTCCTCCCTGAGGTTGCGGTGGTGCCGATCGAGCGCAAGCGCCTGCTGGTCGGGCCGCGCCGCGAGGTCCTCCTTGGTTTTGATCGAGATGATGTTGGAGGCGGCCTTGCCCGTGGCACTCAGCAGGCTGCTGCCTACGCGAGCGAGCGAGCCCAGCCGCTCCGCCCAGCTCGGCTCCGATTCGGAGGAGCTCCCTGCCATATGGCCTGCCGTGCCGGCCTCACCTGTCGTGGACGATCAAGGTTTTCGCCAGTTCGAACTGTGAATGAATTGATCCGCATCCCCCCAATGTGTGTTGCATGGAAGGAAATATAAAAGGCTCGGTACATTTGCTCATCATGACGCTCTTTGGTCCGACCTACACCGCTGTGAGTGAACCCGCCTCTCATTCACGAGTGCTGTGGGGAAATGAGGTGTGTACTGTCTGACCCTTCACCGAGTCGTTGGTTTTTTTATCCGAGCCGCCACCATGGCTCCACCGCGAGGTGGCAAAGTCAAGGCGGGCGACGCGGCGCCGACCCGCGCGGTCGATGCGGCGCTCGCCAACCTGCAGCACCTGCATGAGCAGGAGCGCTTGATCACGTCGCGCGTGCTGCCGACCGAGTCGCCGCTCGACGCTGCCTTCAAGGCGCCTGAGCCGCTGCCGCACTCTTATATCCCCGCGGGCAGCCGGCCAAAGCCGGGCGTGTCGGCGCTAGCGGCCCCAATCTCGCTGAAAGTGCCCACAGCCCTCATGGGCGTCGGCAAAGAGGCGGGCATGGCGCACTCAGCGCCGCTGCCCGGCGAGGACCCGGCTGGTGCGGCACCGCTGCTCTCGTACCAAAAGGTGCGCCGGTGGGACATGCTGCCAAAGCACGCGTGGCTGCAGGCTGCCGAGTCGGGCCAGGCGCCTGGCCCCGGCTTCCGCGACGTCTCGGCCACGCAGACGATGCGCTCGTATGGGCCCAAGGGCCTGCCGCCGCTGCCGCTGCCCGTCGAGACGCACGCCGCCTCCGCGGGTTCCGAGGGCTACGTGAAGAAGCAGCCGACGACGACGATCGCGTCGCACTACTCGCCCCACGTGCGCGGCTTGCATGCCTCGACGCTCGCGCACGCCGTGCTGCCCGACGAGGACGAGGAGTCGGTCACGCCGCCCTCGCTCTCGGAAGACGAGGTTGCCTCGACCTTCCTACCGCTCGAGTTCTTCGATGGCGGCGAGATGGAGCCGATGACCGACGATCTGTGGGACAAGGCCGAGAGCTACTTCAGCAAGGGCAAGCCCTTCAAGGCCCGCTCCAAGTACTATGCGAGTGGCGGCAAGACCTCCTCGATGCTGCCCTGCGAGGTGGTGCGGTACCACCCCGAGGAGGCTAAGTTCGAGGTTCAGTGGGTGCATACCGGCAAGCGGAAGTTGTGCACCCGGCTCAACCTGCTCTTTGATCTCGAGAGCGAGGTCAAGTGGCGCCTCCGGTGCGAGAAGGCGACCGAGTTGCGCGCCCAGTTCGAGGCGGCGATGCGCTACCACCTTTTCGCGACCGAGCAGCTCGGCGTGCAGGTGAGCTTGTCGGACGTGTCGGAGGTGCTCGACGAGGCGCGCCTGATGCAGCGGGTCCCCGGATGTGATGAGAGCATCTGGGCGACGCCGGCGATGAGGTCGTCGTGGCAGCAGGTGGCGTCGGACTACACGGGGGCGATGCGCCGCGCCCACACAGACTACGAGATGCGCTCCGCCGCCTTCCGCGCCACCGTCGCCGCACTCAAGCTGCCCACGGCGACCTTGGCGCACGTGCCGGAGATGGGTACTGTGGAAAGCTTCACGGCGGCGTTCAAGGCGGCGCACACGGCGGTCGCGGGCGCCCTCTTCGCGGCCGACCCAGTGCTGCTGCGCTGCGTGCGCCTCGTCTTCGACGAGTCGTATTGGCTTCGCACCGAGTCGCTGCTTGAGTCGCGCCCCGAGGTGCTCAACACACCGTGCGACTTGAAGCACTTTCTCGAGGTGCAGGCGACGAAGACGGAGGAGGTCAAGGCGCGCTTCACGCAGCTCTGGACGCCCGCGGTCGAGGCCGTCACGCAGCAGGAGCTCTCGGCGATCCCCGAGATGGAGCGAACGATGGACCTCGCCACGTACGAGGCCTCGCGAGTGCCGCGCATCCTGCGCCAGCTCTCGCTCCTTATGCAGGACGAGCTGCAGTCGCTCGTGCTCTCGAGCATGGGCGCGTACCTGCAGCTGCTCCAGATGTACGCGACGCCGCAGGACGAGATCGATGTGACCAACGGGCCGCCCGAGACGGCGCTCGCATTCGCCAAGGAGCTTCCCATGGGGCAGCCCACGTTGCTGACCGTCACCCTGCGTCTCGAGGGGGGGGCGCTCGCCTTCGAGCCGCCCCTCGAGAAGGTCGTCAACGACCTGAACGCAGTGCTCGAGGCGATCGTGACGCAGACGGCGGGCGTCCCCTCGATCGAGTCGCACGTGATGCACATGCTCGGGCTGCCCGAGACGATGCTCAAGACGCTCGCCCATGACGACGCGACCCTCCAGGCGGCACGCTTGCAGCTCTTCGAGCTGCTCGAGCGCTCCCTCGTGCGCCCGAAGGCGCTGCTCGGCCTCTTCAAGCAGTTCGAGGAGCTCGCAGCCATCGAGATCGAGGCGTACCTCGAGACGATCAAGGCGAAGAAGTGCACGCTGGAGCAGTACCACGAGCTCATCAACAAGTGGAACTCGACCGTGTCGCTCGTAATGGAGGCGACCGTGCCCGAGGTGAACTGCCGGCTGCTCCTGATCTCGTGCACCGAGCTCAAGCAGGGCCTGGCGACGAAGGCGGAAGCGATCGCGCGAGGCGTCTCGGGCCTCGTCGTCGAGGAGCTCGAGAAGAAGTCCAAGGACATCTCGGCCGCCTACTCGGTCATCTACGAGAAGCTGCAGTCGACGAGCGGATCGGCCGAGGAGGTGGTCGAGATGAACGCGTACATGGCCGCGTGCGAGCTCGAGCTCGAGAAGCTCTCCGAGTCGATCAAGGCCAACCTCGAGGCGCGCATCTCGCTGCTCGACAAGGTCACGATGGAGCTGCCCGACGAGACCTTCTCGCTCGTCTTCGCGACGCTCGGCTGGCCGGGCCGCGTGACCAAGGTCGCGACCGACGCGGCCAAGAAGCAGGAGGAGGATCGCGAAAAGTTCCAGGAGCAGCTGCGCACGGACCGCGAGCACTTTTCGGAGGAGCTCGACGTGTGGGCTGTCGAGATCAAAGCGCTCGCCACGCTCGGCGACATGTCCGAGGTCGAGACGAACTCAGCGACGGTCGCGGCGCTCCAGGCCAAGATTGACGACGGCAAGGAGCGCGCGGCCCTGTACAACTCGCGTGAGGAGCTCTTCGGCTGGCCCGTGACTGAGTACTCGCAGCTCAACGAGCTCAACAAGGCGCTCGAGCCGTACAACACGCTCTGGACGACCGCGGTCAACTTCCAGCGCGCCTATCCGCTGTGGCTCGAGGGGCCGTTTATGGAGCTCTCGCCCGAGCAGGTGGAGAAGGACGTGGGCGACTGGTGGCGCCTGCTGTACAAGCTGGGCAAGTCGCTCGTCGGCCTGCCCGGCCCGCTCAAGGTCGTCAACTACGTCAAGGAGAAGATCGACGACTTCAAGCAGCACCTGCCCCTGATCGGCGCGATGCTCAACCCGGGCATGCGCGACCGGCACTGGAAGCAGCTGGCGGAGCAGGTGGGCAAGCCGATCCAGCCCAACGAGATGTCCACCCTCGCGCTGATCCTCGAGCAGAAGACCGGCGACTACATCGCGCAGATCCAGGAGATGTCGGATGCGGCCTCGAAGGAGTTTTCGCTCGAGAAGGCCCTCGACAAGATGCTCAACGAGTGGCGCCCAATTCAATTCGACTGCATGGAGTACCGCGACACGGGCACGTACATCCTGCGCGCGCTCGATGAGATCCAGTCCATGTTCGACGACCACGTCGTCAAGACCCAGGCGATGCGCGGCTCTCCTTTTGTCAAGCCCTTCGAGAACCGGTGCCGCGACTGGGAGGCGAAACTCATCTCGATGCAGGAGATCATCGACGAGTGGCTCAAGTGCCAGTCGGTCTGGCTCTACCTCGAGCCCATCTTCTCGTCCGAGGACATCATGCGCCAGATGCCGCAGGAGGCCAAGCGCTTCACGCAGGTCGACCGGCTCTGGCGCAAGGTCATGGCGGCCACCGAGGCGAAGCCCAACGTACTGCTCGCCACCGCGACCGAGGGCATGCTCGCCTCGTGGCAAGAGGCCAATCGACTGCTCGAGCTCATCCAAAAGGGGCTCAACGACTACCTCGAAGCCAAGCGCCTCTCGTTTGCACGCCTCTTCTTCCTCTCGAACGACGAGCTGCTCCAGATCCTCTCGGAGACCAAGGACCCGACGCGCGTCCAGCCGCACCTCGGCAAGTGCTTCGAGGGCATCACCAAGGTCGACTTTGACGACAAGCTCATCATCCACGGGATGATCTCGGCCGAGGGCGAGAAGGTGCCCTTCAAGCAGACTCTCGACCCGAACGCGGCCAACGGCATGGTCGAGAAGTGGCTGCTGCAGGTCGAGAGCGCGATGAAGGAGAACGTGTCGCACCAGTTCTTCAAGGGCCATGCCAACTACACCCAGCGCCCTCGCCTCGAATGGCTGCTCAACTGGCCCGGCCAGGTCGTCCTCGGCGTCGATCAAGTCTTTTGGACGCTCGAGACGGAGGAGGCGCTCAGCAGCGGCGGCAACAAGGGGCTGCGCGAGTACGAGGCCAAGTGCACCGAGCAGCTCGACGGGTGCGTCGAGCTCGTCAAGAAGCCTCTGAACAAGATGCAGCGCATCACCCTCGGCGCGATGGTCACGCTCGACGTGCACGGGCGCGACGTGCTCACGATGATGGGCGAGATGGGCGTCGACTCGTGCCTCGACTTCAACTGGGTCGCGCAGCTCCGCCTCTACTACGACCCGGCGCAGACTGACGGCATGATCGGCCCCGACCTTGACCTCAAGATGATCACCGCGCACGTCAAGTACGGCTGGGAGTACCTCGGCAACTCGTTCCGTCTCGTGGTGACGGCCCTGACCGACCGGTGCTATCGCACCCTGATGGGCGCCATCCAGCTGACCCTCGGCGGCGCACCCGAGGGCCCCGCCGGCACGGGCAAGACCGAGACGACCAAGGACCTCGCCAAGGCGCTCGCCAAGCAGTGCGTCGTCTTCAACTGCTCCGACGGCCTCGACTACCTCGCGATGGCCAAGTTTTTCAAGGGCGTCGCCGCCGCGGGCGCGTGGGCGTGCTTCGACGAGTTCAACCGCATCGACCTCGAGGTGCTCTCTGTCGTCGCGCAGCAGGTGCTCACGATCCAGCGCGCGATCGCCGCGGGCGTGCAGCGCTTCATCTTCGAGGGGACCGACCTCGCGATCGACCCGACCAACGCGGTCTTCATCACGATGAACCCGGGCTACGCAGGCCGCTCCGAGCTGCCCGACAACCTCAAGGTGCTCTTCCGCACGGTCGCGATGATGGTCCCCGATTACGGCCTCATCGGCGAGATCTCGCTCATGTCCTTCGGCTTCACGATCGCCCGCCCCCTTTCGAAGAAGATCGTGCAGACCTACAAGCTCTGCTCCGAGCAGCTCTCGTCGCAGGACCACTACGACTACGGCATGCGCGCGGTCAAGTCGGTGCTCACGGCCGCGGGCAACCTCAAGCGCGCGCTCCCCAACGACCCCGAGCCGATGCTCGTGCTCCGCTCGATTCGCGACGTCAACCTGCCCAAGTTCTTGAGCCACGACGTGCCCCTCTTCAACGGCATCACGTCGGACCTCTTCCCCGGCGTGCAGCTGCCGCCGCCGGATTACGACATGCTCAAGGGCGCGATCTTCACCATCATCGAGAAGAAGGGGCTGCAGCCCGTCGACTCGTTCGTCACCAAGGTGCTCGAGGTGTATGAGATGTTCCTCGTGCGCCACGGCTTCATGGTCGTCGGCCTGCCCTTTGCGGGCAAGACGTGCGCGTACCGCACCCTCGCCGAGGCCCTCACCCTCCTCAATGAGCAGCACTTCGGCAAGCCTACGTTCTTCGAGGAGTGGCTCAAGGTCGCGACGCCGTGCCTCAACCCCAAGTCGGTCCCGGCCGGCCGGCTGTACGGCGAGTTCGATCCGGTCAGCCATGAGTGGACGGACGGGATCCTCGCGGTCATCTACCGCACGTGCGCGCAGGACACGACGGGCGTGCGCCAGTGGATGGTCTTCGACGGCCCCGTCGACGCCGTCTGGATCGAGAACATGAACACGGTGCTCGACGACAACAAGAAGCTCTGCCTGATGAGCGGCGAGATCATCGCCATGTCGCGCATCATGAACCTCATCTTCGAGCCGATGGACCTCGCCGTCGCGTCCCCCGCCACCGTCTCGCGCTGCGGCATGGTGTACATGGAGCCGCACTCGCTCGGCTGGCAGCCCGTGCTCACCTCGTGGCTGCAGAAGCTGCCCAAGAACGTGGACCAGGCCCAGCGCCAGTCGCTCAAGGTGCTCTTCGACTGGTTCCTCGACCCTATCCTCTGGTACCTGCGCAAGGACTGCCGCTCGCCCGTGCCTACGATGGACATCATGCTCGCGGTCGCGGTCATGCGCTTCATCGAGGCGCACCTCGACATCTGGATCGACGTGCCCGAGCAGCCGAGCCGTGCGCCCGACTCGAAGAAGGGCACCGAGATCCTGCAGGGCCTCTTCTTCTTCGCCCTCATCTGGGGCGTGGGCGCCACCGTCGACGCGCCCTCGCGCGAAAAGTTCGACTTTTTCCTCAAGCAGCTCATCAAGAAGGAGGTGCCCGAGATCCTCTCGACGCCGGGCGCCGCGCAGCCCATCTTCGCGGACGTGAAGCTCACCAAGGCGCCGCCCGTGGACAAGGGCACCGTCTTCGACTGCTGCTTCGACCAGACGCGCTCGTGGGCGTGGATCGACTGGACGAAGACGGTGCCCGAGTACTCGGTGCCCAAGGGCGCCAAGTTTGGCGACATCTTCGTCACCACGATCGATTCGGTGCAGGCGAGTTACGTCGTGGACACGTGCATCACGCACGGCATCCCCGTGCTGCTCGCGGGCAACACGGGCACGGGCAAGTCGGTGCTCGTGCGCGATCGCATCCTCAACGGCATCAACTCCGAGGCCGCCCAGGCCGCCAAGGGCATCAAGGACGTGTACAACAACATCTTCATCAGCTTCTCGGCGCAGACGTCGCAACGCGCCACGCAGAACCTGATCGACAACCAGCTGGACAAGCGGCGCAAGGGTGTCTTCGGACCGCCCTTTGGCAAGAAGACGGTCATCTTCGTCGACGACCTCAATATGCCCATGCTCCAGACCTACGGCGACCAGCCGCCCGTAGAGATCCTGCGGCAGTGGATGGACCACAACGGATGGTACGATCTCAAGGACTGCACCTTCCGCGAGCTCGTCGACATCCAGTTCGTGGCCGCGATGGGCCCGCCCGGCGGCGGGCGCAACCCGGTCACGCCGCGCTACATTCGGCACTTCAACCTCATGTGGGCCACCGACTACGCCCCGGCGGCGCTCGAGCGCATCTTCAAGACGATCTTCGACTGGCACTTCAACAAGGACCGCTTCCCGGGCGAGTGCACCTCCCTCGGCAACGGCGTCGTGCAGGCGACCATCAACATCTTCAACACGATCGCGAAGGAGCTGTTGCCCACGCCGTCCAAGTCGCACTACACGTTCAACCTGCGCGACCTGACCAAGGTCTTCCAGGGCATGACGCAGGGCTCGCCGAAGACGGTGCTCGAGAAGGTCGACCTGCTGCGCCTGTGGGCGCACGAGACGAAGCGCGTCTTCTCGGACCGTCTCGTCGACAAGAAGGACATGACGTGGTTCCATAAGCTCTTGTGCACCCAGCTCGAGGAGGTCTTCAAGTCGGACTGGAAGAAGGTGACCGGCTCGGAGGACGAGCGGCTCATCTTTGGCGACTTCATGAAGGATGATGGCGCCGAGTACGAGGTGATGGCCTCGATGCCCGGCATCATCGACCGTATGACCACGTCGCTCGAGGATCACAATGCGATCTCGAAGGCGCCGATGGACCTGGTGCTCTTCCCCTTCGCCGCCGAGCACGTGTGCCGCATCCTGCGCATCGTCAAGCAGCCCTTTGGCAACGTGCTCTCGGTGGGCGTGGGCGGCTCGGGCCGCCAGTCCCTCACGCGGCTCGCATGCCACATGGCCGACTTCACCCTCTTCCGGATCGAGCTGACCAAGAGCTACGACATGATCGCGTGGCGCGAGGATCTGAAGAAGGTGCTCCGCGGCGCGGGCGAGAAGCTCAAGCCGACCGTCTTCCTGTTCACCGACACGCAGGTCAAGGACGAGGCGATGGTCGAGGACATCAACAACATCCTGAACACGGGCGAGGTGCCCCAGCTCTTCCCGGGCGATGAGGTCTCGCAGATCTGCGAGACGCTCCAGCCCAAGGCCAAGGAGATTGGCATGACCGACTTCACGCCCGGCTCGATGATGCGCTTCTTCGTCCAGAACTGCCGCGGGCTGCTCCACATGGCGCTCTGCATGTCGCCCATCGGAGACTCGTTCCGCACGCGCCTGCGCAAGTTCCCTTCGCTCGTCAACTGCACGACCATCGACTGGTTCACCGCGTGGCCCAAGGACGCGCTGCTCACCGTGGCCCAGTCCTTTTTGCAAGACATCAAGATGGAGGACAACGTGCGCAAGGCGGTGCAGGAGATGTGCTGCTCGTTCCAGGAGTCCGTCGCCGACCTCTCGTACAAGTACCTGCGCGAGCTCAAGCGCAACAACTACGTGACGCCCACGTCCTACCTCGAGCTGCTCGCCTCGTTCAAGGCGCTCCTCGACGTCAAGCGCTCCGAGGTCGCCGCCGCCAAGTCGCGGTACGACGTCGGCCTGCAGAAGCTCTCGGAGACGGCGGCGTCGGTCGCGGGCATGCAGCAGGAGTTGCAGGCCCTCCAGCCGCAGCTCGTGGTCGCGCGTAAGGATGCGGACGCGCTCATGATCAAGATCGATGCGGACTCGAAGGAGGCGGCCAAGGTCAAGGAGGTCGTCTCCAAGGATAAGGCGGCCGCCGAGGTGGTCGCTGCGAACGCGAGCGCCATCAAAGCGGACTGCGAGGCCGGTCTGGCCGAGGCACTGCCCGCGCTCGATGCCGCCGTCAAGGCCCTCGCGACGCTCAAGAAGGCGGACATTGACGAGGTGAAGGGCATGAAGGTCCCTCCAGCTGGCGTGGTGCTCACGATGGAGGCGGTGTGCATCATGAAGGAGATCAAGCCCGAGAAGGTGCCCGCGCCTGACGGCAAGGGCAAGGTCGACAGCTTCTGGGGCCCGGCGAAGACGATGATGCAGGACACCAAGTTCCTCGACTCGCTCGTCTCGTACGATAAGGACAACATTGACGTGGTCATCATGAAGAAGATCCGCGAGAAGTACATGCCCGACCCCGGCTTCGTGCCCGAGATCGTCAAGAAGGCGTCGACGGCGGCCTTCGGTCTATGCTGCTGGGTCCGTGCGATGGAGACGTACGACCGCGTCGCCAAGGACATCGCCCCGAAGCGCGCCAAGCTCGCTGGAGCCGAGGCCGAGTACGCTGAAGTTTCGACGCTGCTCGCGTCCAAGATGGCGGCGCTCAAGGAGGTCGAGGACAAGCTCGCGCTGCTCCAGGCGACCTTTGAGGAGACGACCGCCAAAAAGGAGAGCCTCGAGGCGCAGTCCATCGACTGCGCGAACAAGCTCGAGCGCGCCGAGAAGCTCATCGGCGGGCTGGGCGGCGAAAAGGACCGCTGGACCGAAGCGTCGCGCAAGCTCGGCGTCACGTACACCAACATCACCGGCGACGTGCTCATCGGCTCCGGCGTCGTCTCGTACATGGGCCCCTTTGTGGCCACCTTCCGCGACCTGCAGATCTCGGCCTGGATCAAGGAGTGCGCCGTGATGAAGGTGCCCTGCTCGGACAAGTTTGCGCTCGTCGACGTGCTCGGCGATCAGGTCAAGATTCGTCAATGGAACATCGACGGGCTGCCCAAGGACTCATTCTCGACGGACAATGGGATCATCACCGACTCGGCGCGCCGCTGGCCGCTCATGATCGACCCGCAGATGCAGGCGAACAAGTGGGTCAAGAAGATGTCCAAGTCGTCCAACCTGGTCACCTTCAAGCTCTCCGACGGCGACTTTGCGCGCGCGCTCGAGAACGCGCTCAACTTTGGCAACCCGACGCTCCTCGAGAACGTCCTGGAGGAGCTCGACCCCGTGCTCGAGCCGGTGTTGCTCAAGCAGGTCTTCAAGTCGGGCGGCGTGCTCTCGATCAAGCTCGGCGACTCGGTCGTCGAGTACAACAAGAACTTCAAGTTCTACATCACGACCAAGCTGCGCAACCCGCACTACCTGCCCGAGGTCTCGGTCAAGGTGACGCTGCTCAACTTCATGATCACGCCCGAGGGGCTCGAGGACCAGATGCTCGGCATCGTGGTCGCCAAGGAGCGCCCCGAGCTCGAGGAGGAGAAGACGAAGCTCGTCCTCGAGGCCGCGCAGAACAAGCGCGTGCTCAAGGAGGTCGAGGACAAGATCCTGCACACGCTCTCCTCGTCCGAGGGCAACATCCTCGACGACGCGTCCGCCATCGAGATCCTCGGAGATGCGAAGGTCATCTCGGACCAGATCTCGGCCAAGCAGGTGATCGCCGACAAGACCACCCAGAAGCTCGACGCCATCCGCGAGAGCTACAAGTCCGTCGCGTACCGCTCGTCCATACTCTTCTTCTCGATCGCCGCGATGGCGAACATCGACCCCATGTACCAGTTCTCCCTCGCCTGGTACCAGTCCCTCTTCGAGAGGGCCATCGAGCAGGCCGAGCCCTCGAAGAAGCTCGAGGAGCGCCTCAAGAACATCATCAAGACGAACACGTACTCCGTCTACCGCAATGTGTGCCGCTCGCTCTACGAGAAGGACAAGCTGCTCTTCTCCTTCGTCATGTGCACCAACATCATGCGCGGCGACAACAAGCTCGACGCGGGCCAGTTCACCTTCTTCCTCACGGGCGGCACCGGCATCATCTCCGACAACGCGCCCAAGAACCCGACCGCCGACGGCTCCACGTCCGACGGCGCGCCTTGGCTCGCGCAGCCGCGGTGGGAGGAGATCTTGCGCCTCTCGCTGCTGCCGGGCTTTGCGGACTTACCCTCCGACTTTGGCAAGCACCTCAAGGAGTGGAAAATCGTGTACGAGGCCGAGGTGCCCCACAAGCAGGCGCTGCCGGGCAAGTGGGACTCGGACCTGAACGACGATGGCGTCCCCTTTGAGCGATGCTGCATCCTGCGCTGCCTGCGCCCCGACCGCGTCGTGCCCATGGTCACCGCCTTCGTCTCCGAGAACATGGAGCAGAAGTTCGTCGAGCCGCCCCCGTTCAACCTCGAGGAGTGCTTCAACGACTCGACGTGCATGGTGCCGCTCATCTTCATCCTCTCGCCAGGCCAGGACCCGATGTCGCAGCTGCTCAAGTTCGGCGACGCGCGCGGCTTTGGCGGCAAGCGCACCAACTCCATCTCGCTCGGCCAGGGGCAGGGGCCCATTGCGAAGAAGCTCATCATGGACGCGCAGTCCAACGGCTCGTGGGTCGTGCTCCAGAACTGCCACCTCGCCGTCAGCTGGATGACGACGCTCGAGAAGATCTGCGAGGACATGCTCTCCGGCGGCCAGAGCCAGGACTACCGGCTCTGGCTCACGTCGTGCCCGTCGCCCGCCTTCCCCGTCTCCATCCTCCAGAACGGCGTCAAGATGACCAACGAGCCGCCGCTCGGCCTGCGCGCCAACCTGCTCGGCTCCTTCATCCAGGACCCGATCTCGGACCCGTCCTTCTTCGAGGGGGTGGGCGGGCCGAATGCGCACGGATGGAAGCCGCTGCTCCTCGGCCTGTGCTTCTTCCACGCGGTCATCCAGGAGCGGCGCAAGTACGGCCCGATCGGCTGGAACATCCCGTACGAGTTCAACACGTCCGACCTGCGCATCTGCGTTCGCCAGCTGCGATCCTTCCTCGAGAGCTACGAGTCGATGCCGCTCGCCGCGCTCCGCTATACCACGGGCGAGTGCAACTACGGCGGGCGCGTGACCGACGACAAGGACCGGCGCTGCCTCAACGCGCTCCTGCTCAACTTTTACAATGACGACGCCATCAGCGTGGGCTACTCGTTCCAGGCGACCGGCACCGCCGAGAGCCGCGCCGCCTTTGCGCAGCCCAAGGCCGAAACGCACGAGGAGTACATGGCGGCGCTGCGCGCGCTCCCGCAGTTCCCCTCGCCCGAGGTCTTCGGGCTGCACCCGAACGCGGCCATCACCAAAGAGCTCAAGGAGACACGCGAGCTCTTCACAGCCATCCTGCTCACGCAGTCGACCGTGGGCGGCGGCGCCGGCGGCGGCGACGACATGCTCGCCGCGATTGCGGAGGACATATCGTCCAAGCTGCCCGCCGACTTTGACCTCGATGCGGCCAAGGCGCTCTACCCGGTAGAGTACCTGCAGTCGATGAACACGGTGCTGCACCAGGAGCTCATCCGCTTCAACCGGCTCACCGAGATTGTGCGCTCGTCGCTCAACAACCTCAAGAAGGCCATCAAGGGTCTCGTCGTGATGGACGCGAACCTCGAGGCCGTCGCGAACGCGCTCATGACTGGCGCACGCCCCGCCATGTGGATGAAGCGCTCGTACCCCTCCCTCAAGCCCCTCGCGGGCTACGTGAGCGATATGATGCGGAGGCTCAAATTCTTTGCCGACTGGATCAAGAGCGGCATCCCCGCCGACTTTTGGATCTCGGGCTTCTTCTTCACGCAGGCCTTCCTCACCGGCGCGAGCCAAAACTTTGCGCGCAAGCACACGCTGCCCATCGACCAGATCGACTTTGCCTTCTCGATGCTCACGATCAAGGTGGGCGAGTCGCCGCCGCCCGAGGACGGCGTGCACGTCTTCGGCATGTACCTCGAGGGCGCGCGCTACCACGCCGAGACCAAGGTGCTCCAGGAGTGCGAGCCCAAGGTCCTCTTCACCGAGATCCCGATGATGTGGTTCCGACCGATGCAGGTCGACGCGATCGACCACGGCAAATATTACAACTGCCCGCTCTACAAGGAGTCGGCGCGTCGCGGCGTGCTCGCCACCACCGGCCACTCGAGCAATTTCGTCATGATGCTCAAGTTGCCCTCGGACGTTTCCGAGAACCATTGGGTGAAGCGAGGGGTGGCCGGGCTGCTCGCGCTCGACGACTGAGACTACGGACGGCGGGACGGCGCCGGGGGGCGGGGGGGGAAGACGTTTCGGGAGCGGGTGGGTGTGGCTCTGGCTGAAGAACGGGCCGCTCGAATTGAAACGCCTCCTGCCACCCTCCCGAGAGGACGATGCAGGGACCTCGTGACAGAACGCGCCCTTTTTCGATGATGTGTCTGCTGTGCCTTTGGGCGCCCATGTGTGTGAGGCGCGTGTGAGACCCGTCGATGACGGTGTGTCAAAATGTCTTGTGTCTCTATATCATTGTTTCCGAAGTTCTGCATGTCGTGTGTCGCGTGGTGGGTTGCTAGCATAAAATTTAGTCGTCACACATCTCAATTCTCATGACTCATCTCTGGATCTCGATCTCACCTTCCTGCTACTACTAGTACTACACTCAAGTCTAACGCTCGGGTCCGAACCCACAGGAGCTGTACTCTTACACAGTCGACACACTCATGAAAGTTGAGTTGAAACTGTCTCTCCCAACAGTCCTATTACCTATAGAAGGGTTGTACGAGAGTACAATAAGGATTCCTGTGTGACGTGTCTCCCTCGGCCCGTGGCCATGTTTCGCCCCAAGCGCAAGGTTCGGGTTACACCACCCGTGCCATCAGCCAAAACTGGACGGGCTCGCGACAGTACGGGCAAATCTTCATCTTGGCCGTGCAGCGCTCGCACGCGAGCTGATGGCCACACGGCACCGCAAGGTGCGACTTGGGCCCCACCATGCACACGATGCACGTGGTCTGGCCACCGATGGTCGATTCGGGCGCCTCGTCGTGCACACGGCCGGTGATGTTGCCCACGTCGGCGAGCGTCAGATGCCTCTCCGCTGGCATCAAACCTGCAGCCAGTGCTGGGGCTGTTGGGGGCGCAGGGGCAGGGGGCGGCAGATGCACGGTAGTCGGGCCGCGCCCACCGCGCCCTCCACGCCCCCCTCGCCCCCCTCGCCCGCCGCGGCCAGCGCTCGCTGCCACGGCCAGAGCCGTCGCGCGCTCCACCTCCACCCTCTCAGCCTCCGCCCTCTCCGCCTGCGCCCTCTCCACCTCCGCCCTCTCCGCCTCCGCCCTCTCCGCCTCCGCCCTCTCCGCCTCTGCCCTCTCCGCCTCTGCCCTCTCCGCCTCCGCCTCCGCCTCAGCCGCCGTCGCTGCGGCCACCTCCGCTGCGGCTGCCACTGCTGCTGCGGTCGCCTCCACGTCCTCCTCAGCCTCAACGACCTCCGATGCTGGTGCTGGTGCCGCCATCGCCACTTCCTCTGCCGCAGGCTCTTCGATCTTCTCTTCTGCCCCCAACTCCGCTTCCGTCGGCTCTGACTGCGGCGCCGACAAGCTGGTGCCCGCCTCGCCTGCGGCTGTGGTCGCCGCTTTACCCTTCTTCGCCTTCTTCTTCGCCTTCTTGGACGCCTTTGCGGCCTCCGCTTCGACTCTCGCTTCCTCTTCAGCGATCAGGCGTGCCATCATCGCGTCGGCACGTGCCTGCTCGTCCTCGCGTGAGAGGCCGCCTCGAGCGCCGCCAGCCACGACGGACGTGACACCTGCACTGGACGCTGCTGCCGCGCATGATGAGGCGATGTGCTGGGTCGCGGTAATGAATCCAAGTTGGCAGAGCGCTGCGGCATCGCCCTGGTCCGCAGCGAGCTTGAACAGCTCTGCCGCCCGCTTATCACCTTGGGCCACACCGCGTCCCTCACGGTGCATGACTCCAAGTGCGCACTGCGCTGCGGCATTTCCCTGGTCCGCAGCGAGCTTGTACAGCGCCACAGCCCGCTTATCATCTTGGGCCACACCGAGTCCCTCACGGTGCATGCGTGCAAGTGAGCACTGCGCTGAGGCATCGCCCTGGTCCGCAGCGAGCTTGAACAGCGCCGCGGCCCGCTTATCATCTTGGGCCACACCGCATCCGTCACGGTGCATGCCTCCAAGCGCGCACTGCGCCGCGGCATCGCCCTGGCCCGCAGCGAGCTTGAACAGCGCCGCGGCCCGCTTATCATCTTGGGCCACACCGCGTCCCTCACGGTGCATGGCTCCAAGTGCGCACTGCGCTGCGGCATCGCCCTGGTCCGCAGCGAGCTTGAACAGCGCCACAGCCCGCTTATCATCTTGGGCCACACCGCGTCCGTCACGGTGCATGGCTCCAAGATTGTACCTCGCCGTGGCATCGCCCTGGTCCGCAGCGAGCTTGTACAGCGCCGCTGCCCGCTTATCGTCTCGGGCCACACCGCGTCCCTCACCGTGCATGTCTCCAAGTGCGCACTGCGCTGAGGCATAGCCCTGGTCCGCAGCGAGCTGGAACAGCGCCGCAGCCCGATTATAATCTTGGGCCACACCGTGTCCGTCATGGAGTATGACTCCAAGATCGTTCCGCGCCGCGGCATGGCCCTGGTCTGCAGCGAGCTTGAATAGCTCTGCCGCCTGCTTATCATCTTGGGCCACACCGCGTCCCTCACGGTGCATGCGTGCAAGTGAGTACTGCGCCGCGGCATTTCCCTGGTCCGCAGCAAGCTTGTACAGCACGGCAGCCCGCTTATCATCTTGGGCCACACCGCGTCCCTCACGGTGCATGAGTCCAAGTGAGTGCTGCGCCAAGGCATCGCCCTGGTCCGCAGCGAGCTTGAACAGGGCAGCAGCCCGCTTATCATCTTGGGCCACACCGCGTCCGTCACGGTGCATGCGTGCAAGTTCGTACTGCGCTGCGGCATAGCCCTGGTCCGCAGCGAGCTTGAACAGCGCCACAGCCCGCTTATCATCTTGGGCCACACCGCGGCCGTCACGGTGCATGCCTCCAAGTGAGCACCGCGCTGGGGCATAGCCCTGGTCCGCAGCGAGCTTGTACAGCTCCGCAGCCTGCTTATCATCTTGGGCCACACGGCGTCCGTCATGGTGCATGACTCCAAGATCGTACTGCGCCAAGCCATTGCCCTGGTCCGCAGCGAGCTTGTACAGCGCCGCAGCCTGCTTATCATCTTGGGCCACACCGCGTCCGTCATGGTGCATGCGTGCCAGTGAGTACTGCGCCACGGCATCGCCCTGGTCCGCAGCGAGCTTGAATAGCGCCGCGGCCCACTTCTCATCTTGGGCCACACCGCGTCCGTTAAGATGCATGATTCCAAGTGCGCAAAACGCTGCGATATCGCCCTGGTCCGCAGCGAGCTGGAACAGCGCAACGGCCCGCTTATCATCTCGGGCCACACCGCGTCCGTCACGGTGCATGGCTCCAAGTGCGCACTGCGCTGAGGCATCGCCCTGGTCTGCAGCGAGCTTGTACAGCGCCACAGCCCGCTTATCATCTTGGGCCACACCGCGTCCCTCACGGTGCATGGCTCCAAGATTGTACCGCGCCGTGGCATCGCCCTGGTCCGCAGCGAGCTTGTACAGCGCCGCGGCCCGCTTATCATCTTGGGCCACACCGCGTCCGTCACGGTGCATGCGTGCAAGTGAGCACTGCGCCGCGGCATCGCCCTGGTCCGCAGCGAGCTTGAACAGCTCTGCGGCCCGCTTATCATCTTGGGCCACACCTCGTCCATCAAGGTGCATGACTCCAAGTGCGCTCTGAGCCGGAGCATAGCCTTGGTCCGCAGCGAGCTGAAACAACTCTGCCGCCCGCTGATCATCTTGGGCCACACCGCATCCGTCACGGTGCATGCGTGCAAGTGAGTACTGCGCCATGGCATCGCCCTGGTCCGCAGCGAGCTTGAACAGCTCCGCAGCCCGCTTATCATCTTGGGCCACACCGCATCCGTTACGGTGCATGTCTCCAAGTGCGCCCTGCGCCGCGGCATAGCCCTGGTCCGCAGCGAGCTTCAACAGCGCCGCAGCCTGCTTATCATCTTTGGCCACACCGTGTCCGTCATGGTGCATGCCTCCAAGTGAGTACTGCGCCATGGCATAGCCCTGGTCCGCAGCGAGCTTGTACAGCGCCGCAGCCCGCTTATCATCTTGGGCCACACCGCGTCCGTCATGGTGCATGCGTGCAAGTGAGTACTGCGCCGGAGCGTAGCTCTGGTCCGCAGCGAGCTTGAACAGCGCCGCACCCCGCTCAGCATCTTGGGCCACACCGCGTCCGTCATGGTACATGCCTCCAAGTGAGTACTGCCCCAGCGCATCGCCCTGGTCCGCAGCGAGCTGGAACAGGGCCGCAGCCCGCTTATCATCTTGGGCCACACCGCGTCCGCCGTGGTGCATGACTCCAAGTGCGCCCTGCGCCGCGGCATAGCCCTGGTCCGCAGCGAGCTTCAACAGCGCCGCAGCCTGCTTATCATCTTGGGCCACACCGCGTCCGTCATGGTGCATGCGTGCAAGTGAGTACTGCGCCATGGCATAGCCCTGGTCCGCAGCGAGCTTGAACAGCACCGCAGCCCGCTTAGAGTCTTGGGCCACACCGCGTCCGTCATGGTGCATGACTCCAAGTGCGCACTGCGCCGCGGCATAGCCCTGGTCCGCAGCGAGCTTGAATAGCGCCGCAGCCCGCTTATCATCTTGGGCCACACCGTGTCCGTCATGGTGCATGCGTGCAAGTGAGTACTGCGCCATGGCATCGCCCTGGTCCGCAGCGAGCTTGAACAGGGCAGCAGCCCGCTTATCATCTTGGGCCACACCGCGTCCGTCATGGTACATGAACCCAAGTGAGCACTGCGCTGCAAAATTGCCCTGGTCCGCAGCGAGCTTGAACAGCGCCGCTGCCCGCTTATCATCTTGGGCCACACCGCGCCCGTCATGGTGCATGAGTCCAAGTGAGTGCTGCGCCAAGGCATCGCCCTGGTCCGCAGCGAGGTACAGCCTCTCCAGCCCGCTCTCTGCCACGGCCATAGCCTTCGCGCGCTCCACCTCCACCCTCTCCGCCTTCGCCCTCTCCGCGTCCGCCCTCTCCGCCACAGCCGACGCAGCCGCCTCAGCCGCCGTAGCCGCGGCCGCCTCCGCTGTGGCCGCCTCTGCTGCTGCGGTCGCCTCCACGTCCTCCTCAGCCTCAACGACCTCCGATGCTGGTGCTGGTGCCGCCATCGCCACTTGCTCTGCCGCAGGCTCTTCGATCTTCTCTTCTGCCCCCAACTCCGCTTCCGTCGGCTCTGACTGCGCCGCCGACAAGCTGGTGCCCGCCTCTCCTGCGGATGGGGTCGCCGCTTTAACCAACTTTGTTGCCTTCTTCTTCGCCTTCTTGGACGCCTTTGCGGCCTCCGCTTCGGCTCTCGCTTCCTCTTCAGCGATCAGGCGTGCCATCATCGGGTCGGCGCGCGCCTGCTCGTCCTCGTGTGAGAGGCTGCCTCGAGCGCCGCCAGCCACGACGGACGTGACACCTGCACTGGAAGCTGCTGCCGCGCTTGATGAGGCGATGTGCTGAGTCGCAGCCATGTATCCAAGTTGGCGCTGCGCCCAGGCATCGCCCTGGTCCGCAGCGAGCTTGAACAGCGCTGCGGCCCGTTTCTCATCTTGGGCCACACCGCATCCGTCACGGTGCATGATTCCAAGTGCGCACTGCGCCGCGGCATCGCCCTTGTCCGCAGCGAGCTTGAACAGCTCCGCGGCCCGCTTAAAATCCTGGGCCACACCGCGTCCGACAAGGTGCATGGCTCCAAGTGCGCACTGCGCCGCGGCATCGCCCTGGTCCGCAGCGAGCTGGAACAGCTCTGCCGCCCGCTTCTCATCTTGGCTCACACCGCGTCCGTCACGGTGCATACCTCCAAGTGCGCACTGCGCTGCGGCATCACCCTGGTCTGCAGCGAGCTTGTACAGCTCTGCCGCCCGCTTGTCATCTTGGGCCACACCGCGCCCGACAAGATGCATGACTCCAAGATAGCCCTGCGCTGTGGCATAGCCCTGGTCCGCAGCGAGCTTGTACAGCACAGCAGCCCGCTTGTCATCTTGGGCCACACCGCGTCCCTCACGGTGCATGCTTGCAAGTGAGCACTGCGCTGCGGCACAGCCCTGGTCCGCAGCGGGCTTGAACAGCGCAGCGGCCCGCTTATCATCTTGGGCCACACCGCATCCGTCACGGTGCAGGACTCCAAGTGCGCACTGCGCCGAGGCATAGCCCTGGTCAGCAGCGAGCTTGAACAGCGCCGCAGCCCGCTTATCATCTTGGCTCACACCGCGTCCGACAAGATGCATGACTCCAAGTTCGTACTGCGCCAAGGCATAGCCCTGGTCCGCAGCGAGCTTGAACAGCGCCGCAGCCCGCTTATCATCTTGGGCAACACCGCGTCCCTCACGGTGCATGGCTCCAAGTGCGCCCTGCGCCGGAGAATAGCCCTGGTCCGCAGCGAGCTTGAACAGCGCCGCAGCCCGCTTATCATCTTGGGCCACACCGCGTCCCTCACGGTGCATGGCTCCAAGCTCGCACTGCGCCGCGGCATAGCCCTGGTCCGCAGCGAGCTTGAACAGCGCCGCGGCCCGCTTAGCATCTTGGGCCACACCGCGTCCGTCATGGTGCATGAATCCAAGTGAGTACTGCCCCGCGGCATTGCCCTGGTCCGCAGCGAGCTTGAACAGCGCCGCTGCCCGCTTATCATCTTGGGCCACACCGCGTCCCTCACGGTGCATGACTCCAAGTGAACACTGCGCTGCGGCATCACCCTGGTCCGCAGCGAGCTTGAACAGCGCCGCAGCCCGCTTATCATCTCGGGCCACTCCGCGCCCGTCATAGTGCATGCGTGCAAGTGCGTACTGCGCTGCGGCATTTCCCAGGTCCGCAGCGAGCTTGTACAGCACGGCAGCCCGCTGATCATCTTGGGCCACACCGCGTCCGTCACGGTGCATGCCTCCAAGTTCGTACTGCGCCAAGGCAATGCCTTGGTCCGCAGCGAGCTTCAACCACTCTGCCGCCCGCTTATCATCTTGGGCCACACCGCGTCCGACAAGATGCATGACTCCAAGTTCGTACTGCGCCGGAGCAATGCCTTGGTCCGCAGCGAGCTTGAACAGCGCTGCGGCCCGTTTCTCATCTTGGGCCACACCGCATCCGTCATGGTACATGGCTCCAAGATTTAACCGCGCCGCGGCATCGCCCTGGTCCGCAGCGAGCTGGAACAGCTCCGCGGCCCGCTTAAAATCTTGGGCCACACCGCGTCCGTCACGGTGCAGGACTCCAAGTGAGTACTGCGCCAAGGCATAGCCCTGGTCCGCAGCGAGCTTGAATAGCGCCGCGGCCCGCTTATCATCTTGGGCCATACCGAGTCCCTCACGGCGCATGGCTCCAAGATTGTACCGCGCCGCGGCATCGCCCTGGTCCGCAGCGAGCTGGAACAGCTCTGCTGCCCGCTTATCATCTTGGGCCACACCGCGTCCCTCACGGTGCATGACTCCAAGTGAGCACTGCGCCGCGGCATCGCCCTGGTCCGCAGCGAGCTTGTACAGCTCTGCGGCCCGCTTGTCATCTTGGGCCACACCGCGTCCCTCACGGTGCATGCCTCCAAGTTCATACTGCGCCAAGGCAATGCCTTGGTCCGCAGCGAGCTTGAACAGCTCTGCCGCCCGCTTATCATCTTGGGCCACACCGCGCCCGACAAGATGCATGACTCCAAGTGAGTGCTGCGCCATGGCATCGCCCTGGCCCGCAGCGAGGTTTAGCCTCTCCAGCCCGCTCGTCATCTAGAACCTCACTCCCGAGAGGTGAGCGGATTCTGAGTGCGAGTGGATGATTCTGCTAGCGGGAAGATGGTGTGAACGAGTGGGAGGCAGTCTAAGGTTCCCGGGGAAAAGACTACACAATGCTCTCTCCAAAAATAGATAGGGGATAACGTCGAATTCATTAGAAAACCCTGACGAAATACAAAGCCTTTCATAGAGAGTCCGCCACTTCATGCGATGATGACGCCCATGCGTTGAACGCTGGAGAAGACGAACATCGGGCTCGGACGAAAATGCCGCTCACGTACCTTCGCAACCGCGCGCGCACCGCCGGGGTGCATGCACTCGAGCGACTCTTGAGCGAGCCATTGCCAAAGCGACGCCCAATCGAGTACTGGTCGGGACCGTCGCAGATCGGCAAGGCCGAGCAGCACCCCGCGTGCCCCGGGCTCTGGGTGCTCCGACAGGCTCTGAGCCCGCGCGAGGTGTCCGAGGTGCGCGCTTTTGCAGAGTTGGCCATGAGGCCGCCGTCTGTGGAGAGCACAGATGGCGTGCACGCGACGCTCGCTGCCGCCGAGCGCGAGTGCGATCTCATGCTCTCCAAGCTCCGCGAGCTGCCTCCCGGGAGCGACCTCTACGTCGAGGCAGCCGAGGCGACCGACGCCGCGCTGCAGCGGCGCGATGAGTTGCGTGCCAAGGCCCGCACGACTCCGATACCAGCGCCGCCGTTACGCACACGCACGCGATGGGACTGGTTCGTCTACGAGCCCGGGCGTTGCATGGCTCCGATGCTGCCGCACGCCGGCGACTCGCGTGCGCTGTCCTCGCGTGCGCTGCAGCGGCAGCACTTTAGCGGCTTCGAGGTCTTCGACAAGGCGCCCGTGGACGAGTGGCTCTGCCTCGCTAGCCTGACCGAGTCCATGCAGCCCGGGGCCGATGCCGCCGACGCCCGCCTCGGCGCCGCGACGCTCCGCCGCCTCCAGACTGACCTGCCGAACTCGTGGATGCATGGCGCCATCAGCGCCGACGCGTCGTGCATGTTCTTCCAGTGGCAGCACCTGGAGCGCGGCACCGCCGTGGCCGCGCACATTGACGCGGACGTGCCGCCCGCCGACACCGTCGCCACCCTCTCGCTGGGTACGGGCGCACACGACACCGTGCGCGTGGGGCGCGTCGTCTTCCCGTTGAGAGCGGGCGATGTGTACGCGATCTGTGGGGAGGCGCGCTGGCACGTGGACCACGAGGTGTACTGCAGCACAAGCGATCGGCTCTCGCTCACCATCCGATTTGCGAAGCTCGCGGACCCTCCGACTCTCGTTACAGGATCTTGCGCACAGCTGCTGGAGGCAACGACACCTACAGGCTAGTCGCTAGCCGCCCTAGAGAACGGTCGAGCGAGAAGGCGTGGATTCTCGTCTGTCTTTGGTAGCACGAATCTTAAGCCGCTATTGCCCGCTACGGACCGGACACCGCGTCCGGGCCGCCGGTGAGAATGACCGATAGTATGACCGACCAATCGCCACATCCCATGAGCCATGTGAGGGGATTAGACTTTAGAGTAGAGCGGCGACACGCGGTCCGTGTGGACTCAGTGATCGCTCTTCACTCTCTCTGCTCTCTCTCTCTCTCTCATCACGTCCTTATTGGGGCATCGCCTCCGTCTTCTTCGGCTGCTTCTTCTTCTTCTCGCCGCCGCCGCCCGCGAGCTCGTGATCTCGCGGCAGCTGGCTCTTGAGGGCGATGAGCTCCGCGAGCTCCGGCTGCAGCGCGCCCTCCTCCACCTCCCCCGCCTTGATCGCGGCCTTGACGGTGCGCACCTTGTCGCCTTGCGCGCGCACCTGCGCCTCGAGCGCCGCGAGCGCCGCGCCCGTGAGAGGGGGGGGGGCTGTGGCCGCCGCCTTTGCCGCCGCCGCGCCCGCCTTTGCCGCCGCCGCACTCGCCGCACTCGCCGCCTCCGCCTTGGCCGCCTTGGCCTTCGCGTCGGCCGCATCGGCAGCGGCCTCCTCCTCCGTCGCCTCGTACCGCGGCACGATGATCTGCGGCATGGGCAGCGGCCCGCCGCCCGCGAGCACGCACGCGGGCTCCACGAGCGCGCTAAAGGC